>SMEK01000005.1_pt1 | contig 122700 bp, 113 predicted proteins | sample 2456371 | NCBI WGS metagenome assembly SMEK01 (sample SAMN10132590, study PRJNA489261) | soil metagenome | isolation source: day1 antibiotic-loamy sand soil ammended with composted manure from dairy... | place: USA | collected 2015-04-01
GTGAAGAGTAAAAGATAATTGACGTAAATACTATACGGGGGTATAGTAAAGATATAAAGAAATGGGATGTGAATGACATGGGAGAAAAATTTTTACATGATCACCCAAGTAAACCAAGATCTGAAGAGGAGATTAAAAAAATTGTCAATCGCTTGAAACGCATTGAAGGTCAAATTCGTGGAATACAAAAAATGGTAGAAGAAGATCGATACTGTATGGAGATATTAGTGCAAATGAGTGCTGTCCAATCTGCATTAAAGTCTGTCGGTTTTTCAATAACGGAACGACATATTCAACATTGTGTCAGTGATGCTATTCAAAAAGGAGAAGGTCAAGAGACGATAGAGGAATTATTGCGTGTCATGAAGCAGTTTGGCAAATAAGGAGGGAGTAAGTTGAGTGAAAAAAAACATATTACACTTGGTGTTACAGGTATGTCTTGTGCCTCCTGTTCTAGCCGTATTGAAAAAGTTTTAAATCAAATGGATGGTGTCGAAGCGCAAGTTAATTTAACTACAGAAAAAGCAACAGTTGCCTACGATCCGGAGAAAATTTCCGTCGAAGATATTACAAAAAAAATTGAAAACATCGGTTACGGTGTATTAACGGAAAAAGTAGAACTCGATGTGTTTGGTATGACTTGTGCTGCTTGCTCCAACCGAATTGAAAAGGTATTAAATAAGCAAGAAGGGATTGAACTTGCCACCGTCAATCTAACAACGGAAAGTGCGGCGATTGAATATAATCCGGGTATGGTTGATGTTCAAGCGATTATTGAACGAATTCGAAACCTTGGCTACGATGCGAAGCCAAAAGCGGATGCAGAAGAAAAGCAGACACATAAAGAAAAGCAATTAAAAACAATGAAAACAAAGCTAATCATTTCAGCACTACTATCTGTTCCTTTACTTATTACAATGCTTGACCATTTGTTCGGTATGAATTTACCGGAGATTGTGATGAACCCATGGTTTCAATTTATCCTTGCAACACCGGTTCAATTTATTATCGGTTGGCAATTTTATATAGGAGCTTATAAAAATCTCCGTAATGGCGGAGCAAACATGGATGTCTTAGTCTCCCTAGGTACAAGCGCCGCATATTTTTATAGTTTGTACGAAACATTTAAAACAGTATTCATTCCGGAATACGAACCACATTTATATTTTGAAACGAGTGCAATATTAATCACTTTAATTTTATTTGGGAAATATTTAGAGTCTATGGCCAAAAGTCAAACGACAAATGCCATTTCTGAATTGCTTAATTTACAAGCAAAAGAAGCTCGTGTCGTACGTGACGGTAAAGAAGTGATGATACCGTTAGAGGATGTTGTTGTGGGAGACCGTCTAATCATTAAACCAGGTGAAAAAATACCTGTGGATGGTATTGTTATACACGGAAGAACTTCTGTGGATGAATCCATGCTAACAGGAGAATCAATACCGGTTGAAAAAAATCCGGGTGAGAATGTTATCGGTGCGACATTGAATAAAAATGGATCGATTGAAATCGAAGCAACAAAAGTAGGAAAAGACACTGCCCTTGCATCAATTATTAAGGTTGTAGAGGAAGCTCAAGGTTCAAAAGCACCAATACAAAGACTTGCCGATGTCATTTCTGGTTACTTTGTTCCGATTGTCGTCGGTATTGCAATTTTAACCTTTATTTGTTGGATATCATTTGTTCAACCTGGCCAATTTGAACCAGCTCTTGTAGCGGCGATAGCTGTTCTTGTTATTGCTTGTCCTTGTGCATTAGGGCTAGCAACACCGACCTCCATTATGGTTGGAACTGGTCGCGCAGCTGAGACGGGAATTCTTTTTAAAGGTGGCGAACATTTAGAAAGAACCTATCAAATTGATACTATTGTGCTTGATAAAACTGGAACTATCACAAAAGGGAAACCCGAAGTAACAGACTATTTAGGTGACGAAGAAACATTGCAACTGTTAGCAAGTGCCGAAAAAGGATCTGAACACCCACTTGCTGGAGCAATTGTTGCTTTTGCAAAAGAAAGAGAAATTGATTTCCTGGATGTGGATGAATTTAATGCAATCCCTGGGCAAGGGATATCGGCAAAAATTGCGGGAAAACACATTTTAGTTGGTAATCGAAAATTGATGAGAGGTCATCAAGTTCAGATAGACGGATACGAAGAAACATTAAATGAATTTGAAATGAATGGAAAAACAGCGATGTTGATTGCAATAAACGGAAATTATCGCGGTATGATTGCGGTTGCCGATACAATTAAAGACTCGGCAAAAGAAGCCATTGAACAATTAAATAAAATGGGTATAGAAGTTGTCATGTTAACAGGTGATAACGAAAGGACAGCTCAAGCGATCGCAAAACAAGTAGGGATTCATCATGTTGTTGCACAAGTGTTACCAGATGAAAAAGCTGAAAAAATTAAAGAATTACAAGCTCTTGGAAAGAAAGTTGCTATGGTTGGTGATGGCATAAATGATGCACCGGCTTTAGTTATTGCAGATATCGGTATCGCCATCGGTACAGGGACGGAGGTGGCTATAGAAGCTGCTGATATTACCATTTTAGGTGGTGAGCTTCTACTTATACCGAAAGCAATAAACATTAGTCATGCTACGATTCGAAATATTAAGCAAAACCTTTTTTGGGCTTTTGCTTACAACACAGCGGGAATTCCGATTGCAGCAGCCGGATTTCTTGCACCATGGCTTGCTGGAGCTGCCATGGCCTTAAGTTCTGTCAGTGTTGTGACAAATGCACTTCGTTTAAAACGAGTGCAATTATAGCTATTTTAAAGGAGGTGAAAACATGACAACAAAAACATTGGATGTAAAAGGGATGAGTTGCGGACATTGTAAAATGACTGTTGAAGGCGCATTGAAAAAATTGGATGGAGTATCTGCAGCTCAAGTCAATCTAGAGGCAGGGAAAGTAGATGTAACTTTTGATGAATCCAAAGTTACCGTTGATAAAATGAAAGAAGTAATTGAAGATCAAGGCTATGATGTTGAAGTCTAATCATTAACAAAGTATGAATATAGAAAGCTGATTTTCTAATTTGAAAATCAGCTTTTTTAATGCTCTATAGATGAAAGTCATAAGCGATAAGGATAGATTTGTCATGAAGTTAAATATAGAATATACCAATACATATGATAATTCATTAATAAACTCTAAACGAATGCCTTTCCATATTCCCTTGATTTCGAAATCTTTTGTTTTAGGGATTTTTTTAAAAGCTGTAGGTAAAACTTGAAATAAATTGAATGGCTATAATAGAATTTTTTGGTTGATATTGATTAATAGTGATTGAATTTGAATGTTTTTGGTTGACTTTTAGTGTGTACGCATGTAAAATTCAAATTGAAAGTAATATTGAAAACGTTTTATAAGAGGTGGTTATTTGTTAGAACCAGAACGTCATCAGATCATCCTTGATCTATTAAAGAAGCAAAATACCGTTAAACTTCAGGAGCTTGTTGAATTAACAAATAGTTCCGAATCGACCATTAGGCGCGATTTGAGTCAATTAGAAAAACAAAAGTTATTAAAACGGGTCCATGGTGGTGCTGCAAGATTACAAAACATGCTTCAAGAACCAACCATGGTAGAAAAATCATCCAAAAACGTTCAAGAAAAAAGACTGATTGCCAAATATGCAGCAAGTTTAATTGAAGAAGGGGACTCAGTTTATATAGATGCTGGTACAACACCATTTGAAATGATTCCATTTCTACCAAGCGATATCGTTGTTGTGACTAATGGATTAATGCATGTCGAAGCCCTTTTAAATAGAAACATAAAAACATTTTTACTCGGGGGCTATGTAAAACCTACGACAAAAGCTTTAGTCGGTCGAAGTGCTATTGAAAGTTTAAAAAATTTCCGTTTTGATAAGTGCTTCATGGGGGTCAATGGTATACATCCAGATTATGGTTTTACTACGCCAGATCCGGAGGAAGCCACCGTTAAACAACTAGCTATTACGCTCACTCGCGATGCATATGTAGTTGCAGATGAATCAAAGTTTTCAGAAGTGACCTTTGCTAGAATAACTGATTTGAAGGATGCGATGATAATAACAAATGCCATTGATAAAGAGATTCAATCACAATATGAACGTGAAACGACAATAAAGGTGGTCAGCGCATGATATATACAGTTACGTTAAATCCATCTCTCGATTACATTGTTGAATTAGATCAAGTTTCCATTGGTGAATTAAATCGGACAACGAATGAATCGAAATTTCCAGGTGGAAAAGGAATAAATGTATCACAAGTATTAAATAATTTAGATGTCAATAGTACTGCTTTAGGGTTTGTTGGTGGTTTTACAGGAAAATATATAGAGGAATTTTTACAATCTTTGGCGATAAATACTGATTTTATCAAAGTAAGTGATGACACTAGAATTAATATCAAAATTAAATCTGAAGTGGAAACGGAAATTAATGCCAAAGGTCCAAAGATAACGAAGGATAACTTTATAGCATTAAAGGAACAAGTTAAGTCGCTAACAAATGAAGATGTACTCGTTTTAGCTGGAAGTATCCCATCTGGCATGCCGAAAACGACATATGAAGAGTTAGGTGAAATTTGTCATCAAAATGGAACAAGTTTTATTGTTGATGCGGAAGGAGAATTATTATGGAATGTCCTGCCTTACAAACCGTTTCTTATTAAACCAAATCAACATGAACTTGGTGAACTTTTTAAAACCGTTATATCATCTCCGAAAGAAGCGATTCCGTATGCGCAAGAGTTATTAAAAAGAGGAGCGCAAAATGTTATTGTGTCCCTTGGTGCAAATGGCGCCGTTTTCGTAAATAGTGAAATAATCTTATATTCCCCTGGATTAAATGGTGACGTGAAAAGTACTGTAGGTTCAGGAGATTCTATGGTTGCAGGATTTATTGCTGCATATCAAAAAACAAAATCCTTTGAAGAGTCATTTCGTTACAGTGTCGCTGCTGGTAGCGCAACTGCATTTTCACTTGGCTTATGCACAAAGGATAAAGTAGAAAACTTGGTTCAACAAGTGAAGATTGAGTGCTTATAGAAGGGAGCTGAGGAATATGAGAATTACAGATTTATTAACAAAAGACACAATAAACTTATCGCTTGAAAGTACATCAAAAGCAAATGTTATCCATGAGCTTGTCGAAGTATTAGACCGTGCCGGAAAACTAACAAATTCTGACGAGTTTAAAAAAGCTATTTTAGCACGGGAAGCACAAAGTACGACAGGAATAGGTGAAGGAATAGCGATTCCTCATGCAAAAACAAATGCGGTAAAGGAGTCCGCAATCGCTTTTGGCAGATCAAATGCTGGCATTAATTATGAATCTTTAGATGGGCAACCGGCACACTTATTCTTTATGATTGCAGCAAAAGAAGATGCCAACAATACTCATTTACAAGTATTATCACGTTTATCTACCATTCTTATGAATAAAGAAATACGTAATCAGTTGTTGACTGCGGATTCAGTAGATGAAGTACTTGAGATTATTAATCAAAATGATGTTGATAACGTTAACGAATCAGACGAAGAAAGTGTTCCTCAGCAAAGCGCTGAAGATAAAACCTTTATTGTCGCTGTTACGGCTTGTCCAACAGGAATTGCACATACGTATATGGCAGCCGATTCATTGAAGGCAAAAGCGGAAGAACTTGGTGTTGAAATTAAAGTTGAAACGAACGGAGCCAGTGGTGTTAAAAATAGACTTACACCTGAGGATATCGAACGTGCAGAAGCCGTTATTGTGGCTGCTGATAAACAAGTAGAAATGAACCGCTTTAATGGAAAGCATGTCATTGAAACGGCTGTCGCTGATGGAATTCGTATTCCAGAAAAACTAATTGAAAAGGCAGTTAAGCAGGATGCTCCGATCTATCATGCTGATAAAAATGAAACAAAAGAAAGTGAAGAAACAGAGCAAAGAGGCATAGGTGCTACAATTTACAAACATCTCATGAACGGTGTTTCCAATATGCTCCCATTTGTTGTCGGTGGTGGTATACTAATAGCCCTTGGTTTCTTATTTGGGGTAAATTCCGCTGACCCAAACGATCCTTCTTACAATGAATTTGCAGCGGCATTAAACACAATTGGTGGTCAGGCTGCCTTTGGATTAATGATAGCCGTTTTAGCTGGATTCATCGCTTCGAGTATTGCTGACAGACCAGGATTTGCACCAGGTATGGTAGGGGGGATGTTAGCAACCATTGGTGAAGCAGGATTTTTAGGAGGATTAGTGGCAGGTTTCTTAGCTGGTTATCTGATGATTGGGTTGAAAAAAATACTAAGCAAGTTGCCAGCATCCATCGAAGGAATAAAGACCATTTTGCTTTATCCATTACTAGGTATTGGTTTGACCGGGTTAATTATGGTCTTTGTTGTGAATACTCCCGTTGGATTACTTAATAAAGCGATTACCGAATGGTTAACCGGTCTTGGTACAGGAAATGCAGTGTTGCTTGGTATTGTTTTAGGATTAATGATGGCTGTTGACATGGGTGGTCCAGTAAATAAAGCTGCATACGTTTTTGGTACGGGTTTAATTGCCAGTGGTGTTTATGCACCGATGGCCGCCATCATGGCTGCAGGAATGGTACCTCCTTTAGCCGTTGCGATTGCGACTACATTTTATAAAAATAAATTCTCACCGCAGGAACGAGATGCAGGTAAGGTCAACTATATTATGGGCTTATCTTTCATTACTGAAGGTGCAATACCTTTTGCAGCGGCAGATCCATTACGTGTCATTCCAACCTTAATGCTAGGTTCAGCGATTGCAGGTGGCTTGTCCATGTTCTTTGACATCGGTTTACGTGCTCCACATGGTGGAATTTTTGTATTCCCGCTAGTTGATGGAAATGTATTATTTTACTTGCTTTCAGTCATTATCGGAGCTGTTGTTTCTGGTTTGCTACTAGGATTTATGAAAAAACCAATTCAGTAGTTTTTAATTCAATGATCTAATAATCAATCACTTATCATTCATATACAAATGGAGGAGAAACAAATGAAAGAAAAAACATTTACAATTACAGCTGAAGCAGGGTTACATGCACGCCCTTCAACTTTACTTGTCCAAGCAGTTTCACCATTTACATCTGAAGTTTTTATTGAATATCAAGAAAAGAAAGTTAATCTTAAATCGATTATGGGGCTAATGTCTCTTGGTGTTCCAAAAGGTGCTACCATTAAAATTGAGGCAAGTGGAGAAGATGAGTCAGAAGTTATGGCTGCTGTTGAAAAAGTAATGCTTGAACAAGGCCTCGTGAAAAAATAAAATTAAAATGCAAATTAGACCTGAAAATCAAGGACGACGGTTCTTCTGATTTTCAGGTCTTTTATTAAGGAAAAAATCATATGTGACCGATGCAAGCATAACGTTAAAACTGATGATCATCTGCTAATCCATTTTATTGGATAAAATAAAACTGTCATTTCACTTTTTAAAAGAAATATGACATTTCAATAAATATAATCTATAATTACATTTGTTGTCCACTTTACAAGGGAGTAGTATGAAATGATTACAATACATAACGTAAGTAAAACGTACATTCAAAATAATAAGACGTTCAAAGCTTTAGATCATATTTCCTTATCCATTAATCGTGGAGACATTTATGGAATTATTGGCCGTAGCGGTGCTGGTAAATCTACATTACTTAGGTTAATCAATCTTCTAGAGGTTCCGACAAGTGGATCTGTCATTGTTAATGGTCAAGACTTGACAAAACTGAAAGGAAAGCAATTACGTATTGCTCGTCAGTCAATTGGAATGATTTTCCAGCAATTTAATCTAGTGTTGAATAAAACAATTCTAGACAACGTTTTAATTGCATTGGAATTAGCAAAGTATCCAAAAAGTGAGAGATATAATCGAGCAATGGAAGTATTGAATTTTGTCGGCTTGAAGGAGTATGTATACAAGTATCCTAGCCAATTGAGCGGGGGACAGAAACAACGGGTAGGTATTGCAAGGGCACTAGCTAATAAGCCGAAAATTTTATTATGTGATGAACCAACATCGGCCCTTGATCCCAATACGACGGCAGAAATACTTAAAGTACTTCAGTCAATTAATAAAAATTTAGGGGTTACAATTGTCATTGTTAGTCACGAAATGGACGTAATAAAAAGTATATGTAATCGGGTAACGATCTTAGAGAATGGAAAAGTATATGAAACGGTTGAAATAGAACCAAAAGGGATCCGTGAACACAGTCACAATCCGGATTGGTTTTTAGCCCAGTTACGAGGGGGGCGTGATTAATGATGCCAGAAGTATTAGTACAATACCAGACTGAAATATGGCAGTCAATCGGGGAAACATTTATAATGGTCGGAATTTCCATTTTGTTTGCGATATTTTTAGGATTGCCTTTAGGAACGCTCCTTTATTTAACACGAAAAGGACAATTGTTAGAAAATCAAATTCTTTTCTCTATTCTTAATCTATTTGTTAATATTGTTCGTTCATTTCCGTTTTTATTGTTCGTCGTATTTCTTATCCCTTTTACACGATGGATAGTTGGAACAGCAATCGGAACTGCGGCAGCAACTGTTCCACTAGCGATTATGGCGGTCGCTTATTATTCAAGACTAGTTGAACAATCATTAATTGATGTTCCGAAAGGAGTAATGGAGGCAGCGTTATCGATGGGGGCTTCTGTACCTAAAATAATATTTAAATTTTTATATGTAGAAGCACGTTCAGGACTTGTTTTAGGTTTGACGACTTCCACGATTAGTTTTATTTCCTACTCTACAATTGTCGGTGTCGTTGGTGGTGGAGGGATTGGAGATTTTGCAATCCGTTACGGATACCAGCGCTTTGAAACAGAACTTATGTTTTATATGATTATGATAATGATAATATTAGTACAGCTGATTCAATTTATCGGAACAACCATTTCTAAAAAAATTGATATGCGCTAAAAGTTAGGAGGAATAACATGATGAAAAAACTATGGATGATGATTACAGCCTTGCTGATATTATTAGTAGGTTGTGGTAAAGCAGAAAATGAAACAGAAGAAAATACGAATGTAGAGAAAGATACTGAACAAACCATAAAAGTTGCTACTGCTAGTTCAATTGAAATCGTGTCAGAAATTATGGAGATAGCTGAAAAGTTATTAGCAGAACAAGGAATCCGATTAGAAAATGTTGTAGTGAGTGATAACATTCAACCCAATACAGCATTAGCAGAGAAAGAAGTGGATGCGAACTTTTTCCAGCACGCACTTTGGATGCAAACATTTAATGAAAACAATAATAGTAACTTAGTCGTTGTTGAGCCTGTTTACCATGCAGCTTTAGGACTATATTCCAAAGAATACAAATCCATGGAAGAGCTTCCTGAAGGTGCAACAATTGCGGTGCCAAATGATCCAACCAATTTAGGTCGTGCATTAGCATTTCTTGATGCGAAGGGTGTTATTCAATTAAAAGAAGGTACAGGCATTTACGGAACATTACAAGATATTGAAGAAAATCCCAAAAAATACCAGTTCAAAGAAGTTGATTTATTAATGTTAGCAAGAATGTATGATGATGCGGATGCATCAGTAATGTATCCGTCATATGCAATGCCTTTAAATTTAAGTCCAAGCAAAGATGCATTACTTGTGGAAGATCCAATTGATGATTTTGCTATTTCATTGGTAGCAAGAGAAGATAATGCAGATTCTGATCTCGTTCAAAAATTAGCGGATGCTGTTACAAGTCCAGAAGTGAAACAATTCTTAGAAGAAAATTATCCAGAATCAGCTGCTCCAGCTTTTGAGTAATCGTGAGGCAATGAGTAACTATATAAAAAAGCAGTTTAATTACAATAAGAAAAAAGACTTGGTCCTCGTTATTGTACGAGTTTCCGAGTCTTTTTTTGTTTCTGACCGGCAATCAATATATTGCTAAAAACAGGAATGCAAAGTAGTTTTTGTGAATATGTTTGTTACAAGTAGTTTTAGGAGGTGAGTGGAATGTCACTTTCAAAGAAGATTTTGTTAGGAATGGGTTTCGGAATTATTGTAGGATTCATCTTCAATCTAGCCCTTCCTCATCTTTTTGACCCCATCAATACGTATGTTTTGCATCCGTTAGGAACAATTTTTATCAGTTTGATAAAAATGATGGTAGTTCCGATTGTACTTGTGACACTCATTTTAGGTACAGCAGGGATTAGTGATCCAAAGAAATTGGGTCGTATTGGGTTGAAAACGGTTTCATTTTTTCTTGTAACAACTGCGCTAGCCATTACATTAGCCTTAGTAACATCATTATTAGTGAAACCAGGGGTCGGGAATTATTCATTGGACGGAGAAGGATTTGAACCGAAAGAAACGCCACCAGTTATGGATACGTTACTCAATATTATTCCAACTAACCCTATAGAGGCAATGGCTACAGAAAATATGTTGCAAATGATTGTCTTTGCAATTTTTATCGGCTTTGCTTTATCTAAACTTCATAGCAAAGTGCAAGGTTTAGTAAAGTTGGTCGAGCAGGCAAATGATGTACTCATGTATCTAGTTCATGTCATCATGAAATTAGCACCGTATGGGGCATTTGCCTTAATAGCGACGGCAATTGGTGGGCAAGGAATCGATGCAATCTTGGCAATGAGTAAATACTTTTTGGTTGTAATATTTGTGTTCCTTCTTCATCTAGTCCTCGTTTATGGATCTGCAATTAAAGTTTTAGGAAAAATGAATCCGATTCAATTTTTTAAAGGTTTTTCTCCAGCAATGATTGTTGCTTTTAGTACGTCTAGTAGCAATGCTACTTTGCCTGTATCAATGGAAACTGCCCAAAAAAATCTCGGAGTTTCCAAAGTCGTTAGTGGTTTTGTACAACCGTTAGGAGCGACTATCAATATGGACGGAACAGCGATCATGCAAGGTGTTGCTACGGTGTTTATTGCACAAGTTGTAGGAGTTGAATTAACACTTGCTCAATTATTGACCGTTATATTAACGGCAACATTGGCAAGTATTGGTACGGCAGGTGTCCCTGGAGTTGGAATTATAATGTTGTCAATGGTATTAACATCTGTCGGCTTACCTGTTGAAGCAATTGCCTTAGTTCTTGGTGTTGACCGTTTAATTGATATGTGCCGTACAGCGATGAATATTACTGGGGATGCAGTTTGTGCAGTTTATGTAGAGCGCACAGAACAAAATCGGAACGATACAGAAGTAGAAACTGTAAGCTAGTTTTAAATATACCGGAGTATATGGAAGTTCATATACTTCGGTTTTTGATTTATTAAAAGGTGAAAATATGAACATTTCTATGATAGCTTAACTCCATTTAAGGAATACTATTATTGGAGGTGATATCTATGCCAAAAAGAAAAGCAGATCCATCTACTATCGGTTTAAGTTCCCATGAAACAGAAGGGCAAGGGACGACCAATCGTGAAAAAGGACGCAAAATGAATTCGTCAAGAAAGAAGCAAAAAGGACTGTAAAAAAGTTTTCGATGTATATTAATTTGAATAATGCATGTATATTATGTTGGGGCTTTAAACGCAAGCCCCTAAAATATTTTCAAATAAACGTCAATGGTCTTGAAAAACAATTTTATTAGATAGAAGAGAATCAATTTTTATTTATTGAGCGTGAATATAGTTGTAAATCGATTGATAATATGATAGTATTTCAATATGTTGTATGAATGAGTAAAATAAAATACATTATGTTGTGTTTGAGTTATGGTGACATGTTTCATGTCTTAAAAGGGAATCCAGTGAAAATCTGGAGCTGCCCCCGCAACTGTAAGTGTGGACGAATAAGCAAACCCACTGTATCGATTGCTGTAGCTGGTGTCGATATGGGAAGGGCTTTATTAGGAAGAAGCACGAGCCAGGAGACCTGCCATAACTTGAAGTTTCGATTCTTCGGGGTGTAAGAAGCTGAAACGATAGAAATTTTTTATAGTATAATACTATCATTTTATACTGCCTTTCTGTCGTTTTAAGCCGTTCATCCCGAATGAACGGTTTTTTTGTATTTATAAAGGAGGAAGCGGTAGTGAAAACGATGATGAACTATGAAACAAATCAACTGTTAGAGCTTATTGATGAATGGGCAAAAGGATTAAGTATCAAGACGGATACGTATAAAGAGAAAATATTAAAGTTCAATCATTTGGAAAACATCTTCGAAATTGATATCGATATTTTAATTAAATACGCGCTAGAAAATATTGATGAAGCAAATACAGAATGGACTTATTTTGCAGCTAGAATCTATTTACATATGTTATACAAAAAAGCTGCAGAAAACCGTGGCTATCCTTCTTCAAATCAATACGGTTCTTTCTATCATTTAATTTCTCTATTAATTGAAAAGGGAATCTATTCTCCAATACTATTAGAAAAATATTCTAAAAAAGAAATTGAATACTTCGGGAAACTGATAAAACCAGAACGAGACTTATTATTTACATACCCTGGTATTTACACATTAGCAACGCGATATCTTGCCGTGGATTTTGACAAAAAAACGTATGAATTGCCACAGGAACGTTGGATGATAATAGCCATGTATTTAATGCAGGACGAGTCGTTGCCAGAACGCACAAAACATGTAAAAGAAGCTTACTGGGCGTTAAGTCATTTATATATGACAGTTGCGACACCAACTCTGGCTAATGCCGGAAAAACTCATGGTCAATTATCTAGTTGTTTCATAGATACAGTCCATGATAGTTTACAAGCAATTTATGATAGCAATAGCGATATAGCTCAACTTTCAAAAAATGGCGGGGGAATAGGCGTATATATAGGGAAAATCCGTGCTAGAGGTAGTTCAATTAAAGGGTTTAAAGGTATGTCGAGCGGTGTTGTACCGTGGATTAAACAATTGAATAATACCGCTGTAAGCGTTGATCAGTTAGGGACGAGAAAGGGAGCGATATCTGTTTATTTAGATGTTTGGCACAGGGATATCGAAGACTTTCTAGATTTGAAATTAAATAATGGTGACGAACGTTTACGTGCCCACGATATATACACGGGTGTATGTATTCCTGACTTTTTCATGGAGCAAGTTGAAAAAAGAGGAGACTGGTATTTGTTCGATCCCCATGAAGTACGTCAAGTGATGGGTTTTTCTTTAGAGGATTACTATGATGAAACAAAAGGTGACGGATCTTGGAGGGAAAAATATAAGCAATGTATTCATGCAAATTTACAATCCATGAAGAAAGTACCGGCCATTGAAATCATGAAACGAATGATGCGCTCTCAGCTTGAAACAGGTGCTCCTTTTATGTTTTACCGTGATGAAGTGAACAGACAAAATCCAAATACCCATGAAGGTATGATTTATTGTTCTAATTTATGTACAGAAATTGTTCAAAATCAGTCCCCAACAAAATATATTGAAGAGAATATTGTCGAAGAAAATATCATTGTAAAAAAATACAAGTCTGGTGATTTTGTTGTATGTAATTTAAGTTCTATTAATTTAGGAAAGGCTGTTCCGGATAACGTTTTAGAACGATTAATACCTATACAAGTACGCATGCTTGATAATGTTATTGATATTAATACGCTGCCTGTAAAACAAGCTGAGATAACAAATAAAAAGTATCGTGCCATTGGTTTAGGAACCTTTGGTTGGCATCATTTATTAGCATTAAAAAATATAGAATGGGAAACCGAAGATGCGGTTCAATTTGCTGATGAACTATATGAAAAAATCGCTTATTTAACAATAAAAGCCAGTATGGAATTAAGTAAAGAAAAAGGAAGTTATTCTGTATTTAACGGTAGTAAATGGCAAACAGGAGAATATTTTGAGCAGAGAGGCTACATGGATGAAAAATGGCAGCAGTTAAAAAAGGATATTCAAACGAACGGTATCCGTAACAGTTATTTAATGGCTATTGCACCAAATGCAACAACTTCAATTATTGCGGGTTCAACAGCAAGTATTGATCCTGTATTTAAACCATATTATATCGAAGAAAAAAACGATTATCGGATACCGAATACAGCTCCAGATTTGGATCATCGGACATATCATATTTATCGTCGTTCAGCTTATATTTTAGATCAACGTTGGTCAGTGAAACAAAATGCTGCAAGACAAAGACATATCGATCAAAGTATATCCTTTAACTTTTATGTACCAAACAATATTCGTGCCAAAGTATTATTAGACCTTCATTTACAAGCATGGAAGGAAGGATTAAAAACAACGTATTATGTACGTTCTACTTCGAATGATGTAGAAGAATGTGAGTGGTGTCAAAGTTGAAGGCTTTAATTGCTTATTTATCTTATAGTGGAAATACGAAAGAAGTGGCTGAACTAATCGAGGAACAGTTGCTTGAGGAAGGCTTTTTCGTAGAAAAACATCGAATAGGGATTGATTTTCCGATCAGACCTGAAAATTATGATTTGATTTTTATTGGAACCTTCACATGGAATAAAGGCGCAACTCCCGATGAGGTAAAAGATTTTGTCTTAGAAATTGGTTATAAGCCTGACAATATTGCGGTATTTGGCACCGGTGAAACGCAATTTGGTGGAGATCACCTATTTTGTCTGGCAGCTGTAAAATTAGCCAAGTTTTACAAAAGTAAATGGGAGCCTTTAAAAATAGAGCAGTCTCCGCGCGGCAGTCAGGAGAAATATGTAAAAAAATGGGTAGAAGAGGTGTTGCAAGATGCAAAACGTTTTGCTTAATAAAGTGAAAACATTAGAACCCGTATTCCAAAATCGTGCAACAGCAATATTTGGTGGAGAGTCTAGTGGTATATTAAATTGGAATGATATTAAATTTCCTCATTGGTATAAAATGTATAAACGATTATTAGGAAACTTTTGGATATCTGATGAAGTCAATATGTCAAGTGATGTTAAACAATTTCCTTTGTTATCTGAAAAAGAACAGGATACTTACCTAAAAATAATTAGTCTTTTGGCAACTCTTGATTCATCACAAACAAGAACAATTTTACTAACATCTTTATATTCAACAGACCCATCAGTTCAGTCCATTTTAGCTGTCATCGCTCAGCAAGAAGCCGTTCATAATGAAAGTTACTCGTATATTTTGTCTTCGGTTGTATCATTAGATAAACAAAATCAAGCCTTTGATATAGGTAGAAAAGATCCGATTTTACTAAAAAGAAACAAACAATTAATGGAAATTTATAATGCTTTTGCAGAAAGACCAACAATCGAAAATATCATAAAAGTGCTTATTTATTCTACCTTGTTAGAGGGACTATTTTTCTACTCAGGTTTTGCCTTCTTTTATAATTTGGCGCGGCAAAATAAAATGGTCGGTACGTCAACAATGATTAGTTATATTAATCGTGACGAGCTTGAACACGGACGCTTTATTTCCGAACTCATTCGTGCAACGTTAGCGGAACATCCAGAATACAATACAACGAAATTTACAAATTGGGTTTATGACAGTTTTAAGAAATCAGTTGAACTAGAGATCGAATGGTCAAGATATGTGTTAAAAGATGTTGAAGGAATCGATTTGCAGGAAATGGCTGGATTTATTAAATATCGAGCAAATAAATTGTTACGAATGATTGGGTTAAGTGAGTACGATGATAATTATACGGAAAATCCAATGAAGTGGATTCGTGCCTATGTTGATAATTTCGATCGTACAAAAACGGATTTTTTTGAACAAAAATCTCGCTCCTATACGAAAGTGAGCGATTTAAATGGGTTTGATGAACTATAATGTTGGTTAATAGGTGAAGTGAAGTGTATAATATTCGCTTTGACTCGGATTGTATCCGAGTCATTTTTCTATGAAAAGCATATCTACATTTTAAATTGACTGTAATATAAACAAAAATATATACTGACTATAAAAATTCAGAATATAACCATTAATCAGTTAATGGGGAGGGACATATAATGAATTATGATTGTATTGTGATTGGAGCAGGGTTGGCTGGTCTAGTAGCAACAACGGAAATTGCAGCTTCAGGTAGAAAAGTTTTGCTGCTTGATCAAGAACCGGAGCAATCAATGGGAGGGCAAGCATGGTGGTCCTTTGGCGGTTTATTTTTAGTCGATACTCCTGAACAACGTCGCATGGGAATAAAAGATACACGGGACCTTGCTTGGCAAGACTGGTTAGGAACAGCTGCTTTTGATCGGGAGGATGAAGACTATTGGGGAAGAAAATGGGCAGAAGCCTATATTGATTTTGCAGCAGGTGAGAAGCGAGCATGGTTAAGATCACTTGGGATTAAGTTTTTTCCAATTGTTGGTTGGGCAGAACGAGGTGGTTATTTAGCCGACGGACATGGGAATTCTGTTCCACGCTTTCACATTGTCTGGGGAACTGGTCCAGGGCTTGTAGCGCCCTTCATTCAAAAAGTAAAAGAATATATGAAAAATGGTTTTATCACGTTTTTACCTCGGCATCGAGTTGATGAGCTAATTACGAAAAATGGTGCGGTGATTGGTGTTAGTGGTTCAAAATTAAAAGAGGCGATGATCGAACGTGGTGAAGATAGCAATCGTGAAGTGATAGATGAATTTGAATATTATGCTGACACCATATTAGTGTCAAGTGGTGGAATCGGTGCGAATTTTGATTTAATACGTAAAAATTGGCCAGAAAGACTAGGAAGGCCGCCGAAACAAATGCTTTCAGGTGTCCCGAAACATGTTGACGGCAGGATGCTTGCTATTACGGAAAAAATAGGGGGAAGAATCGTTAATCGTGACCGAATGTGGCACTATACAGAAGGGATAAAAAACTGGAATCCAATTTGGTCTCATCACGGCATTCGAATTTTACCTGGCCCATCTTCTTTATGGTTTGATGCCCTCGGCAGACGTCTTCCGGTCCCTTATTTACCCGGTTTTGACACTTTAGGTACCATGGAGACCATTTTAAAAACGGGATATGATTATTCCTGGTTTATTTTAACCGAAAAAATCATTGAAAAGGAATTTGCTCTTTCTGGTTCTGAACAAAATCCAGATTTAACAGGAAAAAGTATCAAAAAGGTCTTGTCGCGCATTTTACCTGGTCCACCAGGTCCGGTGAAGGCTTTTATGGATAAAGGTGAAGATTTTATAATTGCCAATAATTTGGAGGATCTTATTAATCGGATGAATCAGTTAACAGGAGCCCATTTGTTAAATGTAAAAGACATCGAACGGCAAATCCAAGCCAGAGATCGGGAAATTGAAAATAAGTTTACGAAGGATTTGCACATTACGGCGATACGCGGGCATCGAAAGTACAGGGGTGATAAGCTCATTCGTGTTGCCCCTCCTCATAAAATATTGGATCCGAAACACGGTCCGTTAATTGGTGTTCGCTTACATATTTTAAGTAGAAAAACATTAGGAGGGTTACAAACAGACCTTTCATGTAGAGTATTAAATAAAAATGGAAGGCCAATATCTGGTCTATTTGCTGCAGGAGAAGTAGCCGGTTTTGGTGGCGGGGGAATTCATGGATACCGATCCCTTGAAGGGACGTTTTTAGGCAATTGTTTATTTACTGGACGTGTAGCAGGTCAGGCTATTATCGATTGTCTAAAGTCATGATATAAAAGTAGTATTAAATTTTATATAATCAATATTATTGTAAATATTCAATCAAAACTTTTATAATAAAGGATAAATTATAAAAGCAATGGGAGAGAGACCAATGCCAATTAATATACCGAAGAATTTACCAGCGGGCGAGATTTTACGAAATGAAAAAGTCTTTGTTATGGATGAAGAGCGGGCGCGAACGCAAGATATTAGACCATTAAATATTGTCATTTTAAATTTAATGCCACAAAAAGAAAAGACAGAATTACAGTTACTTCGTTTATTAGGAAATACGCCTATACAAGTAAATATCACTTTATTACGGACTGCAACACATGAACCGAAAAATACGAGTAAATATCATTTGGAACATTTTTATACGACATTTTCAAAGATTAAACATCGACGTTTTGATGGAATGATTATAACTGGGGCTCCAGTTGAAAAATTGGAATTTGAAGAAGTTGACTATTGGGAAGAGCTAAAGGAAATGATGGAATGGACGAAGACTCATGTAACATCTACCATGCATATTTGCTGGGGAGCACAAGCTGCCTTGTATCATCATTATGGAATTCAGAAGTTTGAGTTGCCAAGCAAATGTTTTGGCGTGTTTCAACATAATGTTTTTGATCCAATGGAAAAACTTGTCCGCGGTTTTGATGAAGTTTTTCATGCGCCCCATTCACGTTATACTGATGTTTCACGAGAGGCAATTGAAAATCATCCTGAATTAAAACTTTTATCCGTTTCTGAAGAAGGCGCTCCTTTTATCATTATGTCTGAGAATGGAAAGAACATTATGATCACTGGCCATTTAGAATATGATGCAACCACTCTTTTAGATGAGTATGTAAGGGACCAGAAAAAAGGGTTAGGAACGGCACTCCCCAAAAATTATTTTCCAAATGATGATATTAACAAGCGTCCGTTACATACATGGCGTTCCCATGGTTACTTGCTTTTTTCAAATTGGTTAAACTATTACGTTTATCAGGAAACACCATACGCATGGGATTAAAAGCTGAATCTATATTGGTTCAGCTTTTTTAATGGTAATTTTTTGTAATCGCACAAGATGAAAGAAATTCGCACGTTTTTTCTTATTTTCGCACACTTTTTAACAACATTCGCACACTTTTTTTCATTTCCGCACACTTAACTAACGAGTACGCACACAAAGTTCTAATTTTCGCACAAACTTCAGTGTTTAAGTTTCCTTTTATTCATGAAAAGCTGTAAAAATAGCAGAAACATACAAAAATACTAAATCTAAAGTGGATATACTGAATTTTTTCAACCTATAATAGAAGGGATTGCATTCCTGTTTATAAAAAATGGTAATATAAATTAGGATAGGTGATTTAAGAAAGGAGTAAATCCAAAAATGACTGAAATTCAATGGATGGACGAAGTATTAAAGCGTAAAGATGATTTTATCAAAGATTTACAAAGTTTATTACAAATAAAAAGTGTTCTTGATGAAGAGAATGCAACAGAAGATGCGCCACTTGGTCCCGGGATTAAAGAGGCTTTACAATTTTTACTAGATTTAGGTGAGAAAGACGGGTTTAAAACAAAAAATGTCGACAACTTTGCAGGTCACTTAGAAATGGGAGCAGGTTCGGAACTTGTAGGTGTCCTTGGACATATCGACGTTGTACCAGAAGGTGACGGTTGGAGTGTTGATCCATATAGCGGGGTAATAAAAGACGGAAAGATTTATGCTCGCGGTGCCAGTGATGACAAAGGTCCAACAATGGCAGCCTACTATGCAATGAAAATTGTAAAAGAATTAGGACTACCACTTAAAAAACGAGTTCGTTTAATTATTGGTACCGACGAGGAGAGTGATTGGCGGTGTGTCGAGCACTACTTTAAGCATGAAGAAATGCCAACGTTAGGGTTTGTTCCTGATGCAGATTTCCCAATTATTTTTGCTGAAAAAGGAATTTCCGATTATGATATCGTGCAAAAACCTGAAGCTAGTGATACAGACGCAACGATTCAATTATTATCCTTCCAATCTGGTCGTCGATATAACATGGTTCCTGACTTTGCGGAAGCTCGTTTGGTTGTTCATATTGAGCCGCAAGAGATAATAGAACAATATCATGCCTATCTTGAAAATAAAGGTCTTGAAGGCAGTGCTACGCGACAAGGAGACGAGCTTGTTTTGACACTAGTTGGCATAAGTGCCCATGGTGCTGAACCGCGGAACGGAAAAAATGCTGGTATATTCTTAGCTCAATTTTTAAAAGAATTACAACTGGATAAAGAAGGCAAAAAATATGTAAAAACGGTCGCTCAATTTTACAATCACGATCGTGGTGAACTGTTTGATATTGTCTATGAAGATGAAGATTCTGGTGAATTGACGATTAACGTTGGTGTAATGCGTTATACGAAAGATGAAGGCGGAAGAATCGGTTGCAATATGCGATATCCGGTTACGTTTCATATTGATTTAGGGAAATCAAAAATTGAAGCAAAATTAAAAGAAGCTGGCTTACATCTTGAAAACTTCACCGACTCAAAACCTACATATGTGAAAAAGAATGATCCACTAATTCAAACATTGCAAAAAGTTTACGAAGAACAAACAGGCGAAAATGCTGAACTGTTGGCTATCGGTGGTGGGACATATGCTAGAGCTCTCGATCATGGAGTAGCCTTTGGCGCACTTTTCCCAGGAAGAGAAGATGTGATGCATCAAAAGGACGAATATGCTTATCTTGATGATTTATTAAAAGCTACCGCCATATATGCGCAAGCCATTTATGAATTAGCAAAATAAATACGAAGAAGTTGTTTTGTGAAAAGTATGAATATAAAATAAAAGCATTTGGTGTGTTTGTCTCCAATTGCTTTTTTTTACAAACGAACGATCAAAATAAGGGGTTCTAATTAAAATAGTAAAAAGGGGGATGGAGATGAAAAAATCATTTGATATGAAATACATAGTAAACGAAAATGCAAGACATGTAGATTTGCAGAAAGCATCGACAACTTTTATTCGTCGTGAAGTTGTACAAAGGGTCAGAGATTTTCATAAAAGCTTTCCCGAATATGAAGTTACACCACTCCATCATTTAAAAGATTTAGCAAAATTTTTAGGTGTTAAAAACATCTGGGTAAAAGATGAATCGTATCGCTTTGGTCTTAATGCTTTTAAAGCGTTAGGCGGTACCTATGCTATTGGCAAGTTTTTATCAGAAAAATTGAACGTTGCTATTGAAGAGCTCTCTTTGGAAAAATTAAGGAGAAGGAAAGTAAAAGAAAAGATCGGTGAAATTACTTTTGTAACGGCGACAGACGGCAATCATGGAAGAGGTGTCGCTTGGGCGGCAAATAAATTAGGGCATAAATCCGTTGTTTATATGCCAAAAGGGTCTTCTGAAACTCGCTTAAACAATATAAGAAAAGCGGGTGCTCAAAGCTATATCACCGATTTAAACTATGATGATACTGTCCGGTTCGCAAGACAAAAAGCAGAAGTAAATGGATGGATATTAGTACAAGATACGTCCTTGGATGGTTATGAAAAAATTCCGACCTGGATTATGCAAGGTTATGCAACTCTAATTGATGAAGCTATCGAGCAAATCGCTCAGAATGGCTTTAACAATCCAACTCATATCTTTTTACAAGCGGGTGTCGGTTCATATCCAGCAAGTATTCAAGCTTATTTAGTTGAAAAATTTGGTGATGGTCGTCCGTTAACAATAATTGTGGAACCGCATCATGCTGCCTGTTTTTACAAATCGATGGATTTGAATGATGGAAATCCTCATGCTGTTACAGGAGATTTACGAACAATTATGGCTGGTTTAGCCTGTGGAGTACCAAGCAAAATAGCATGGCCTATATTAAAGGATTATGCAGATGCGTTTGTTTCCATCCCCGATTATGTGGCTGCCAGAGGAATGCGGGTGTTAGCCAATCCATTCGGAAATGACCCTCGTATTATATCCGGTGAGTCTGGAGGTGGAATTGGCATTGGTTTACTTACGTTGTTATCAGAAAATCAATCATTCAGCGACATGAAAGAAGCTTTGAAACTTGACGCTAATTCACAAATTCTTATTATCAGTACGGAAGGGGACACAGATCCTAACCATTATAGAAAAATTGTCTGGGATGGGGCATATCCATTCTATCAGGAGGTATAAATATGATAAACGAAACAAAAATTGAAGGTTTTCGTTTGCGGTTTGCTAAAGAACAGGATACCTCACTAATTCTCCATTTTATTAAAGAATTAGCAAACTATGAGAAAATGTTAGATGAAGTCGTTGCAACAGAACAGACATTACGAGAATCTCTCTTTGAGAAGAAATGTGCGGAAGTCATTATAGCCGAATATCGTAATGAACCGGTGGGATTTGCTTTGTTTTTCCATAACTTTTCTACTTTTGTTGGACGACCCGGATTATATTTAGAAGATTTATATATAAAAAAAGAGATGCGCGGGAAAGGGTTTGGAAAAATAATCCTTTCATTCCTTGCTCATCTAGCAGTGGAAAGAAACTGTGGTCGCATGGAATGGTCATGCCTTAATTGGAATGAACCATCCATTCAATTCTATAAAAAAATGGGTGCTATTCCAATGGATGAATGGACCGTTTATCGCTTACATGGTCAATCGTTAGAAAAATTAGCTAAACAGTTTTAAGGTTTCCAGAAGGTGAACGTTCCCTAAGTTGTGAAAACCTCAGCATTCAAAAAGCTGGGGTTATTTTAATTAAATAAAAAACGATATAATCAAATTATTTTTCTGAACCGTTGAAAGTAGAAGTATTTACTTATAAAAGCTCAATATGAAAATTGGTTGAACAAATTTCTCCATATATGTGATTTGATTAGTTTAGAAAAGATAGGCGATATACTGTAACAAGCCTTTACTTCGATAATGAGGACAAAGGTACCTATTTTGAGACAAAAAATAAGTTGAACTTCCGTCAACCATTCCGTTTACAAATTTATGATGAAATGGATTTCCATCATTATTTCCAATAAAAATATATAATTTCATGTACAATAAACATATATAGTAAGTAAGGTATGGATAATGAACAAAACTTGGATAGATGAGGTAAAACGATGAATGAAGTAATATTAAAAAATCCTGAGCAAACATACAAGTCAGCGGAAAACCAAGCAAAGGCATATTTTCAAACATTATTTGAACAATATCAAGAAAAAACATTTGTAAAAAAGTTAATCCATGATTTCCAAATTTGGAAAAAGAATCATGTTTTTAGTCCAATTGTTCCCTTTTTTTCTAAAAAGGAAGCGGCTGCACCAAAAAATCATAAACAATATGTTAAATGGTTAATCAAGGCAGGTCAATTAGAGCGTTATTTACATCGAAGCGTCTCATATATTTTTATGAGAGATTTAGGAAAAAACATAAATGAACCCGAAACACAGAAACGAATCAATGCAATTGTAAATGAATTAAGTAAAAATTTAATCAAAGAAACCGAACAAACGAAGCAAATGAGTCATATCTATCATAAAACGTTTGATTGGGCGAAGATTTATCAGGATGCGAAAAAAGATGGGATGGAAGTAGCCATCATTTGGTTAATTGAAAAATTGCAGCATGTAGCGAAACTCATCCCAGATGGTATGGATCGGGAAGAAGCTCAAAGGAAATTAATTAAAATTGTGGCTGGCGTTCTTATCCAAGAACGAGAAGATATGCCAACTGATTTATCACCAGAAGAACGAAGTAAAAGGCTCAATCGTGCAATTAAGTTAGGTTATGCATACGGATTAACTTACCCATATATCGATGATTTATTAGATTCAAATGTGTTATCAGAAGTTGAACAAAGTCGATTTTCTGATTTAATCCGAACAACTATAATTACGGGTAAAGCACCAGAATTAGGTGAGTGGTCAGGTAAAAATAAATCGTTTATTGAACAAGTTTACACTGAACTGTGCAATGCCTTTGAATTAATTCAACAAAATCAACGATCTGAGACAAAGGAAAAGTTTTATGAACAAGCCTATATTTTTTTTCATTCACAAGAAGTTGATCGAAAAAAGACTCTAGCTAATCCCAACTATTCAAACGAAGATCTCTTTATTCCAATCATCTTAAAATCATCAGCATCCCGCCTCATTGTACGTACCATTTTAAGTGCTCCAGAAGATAAAGGTTTTGATAAACGAATCTTTTATTATGGGGTCTATAATCAATTGGCTGATGATTTAACAGACATGTTTAAGGATTTGGAAAGTGGCGCAGTTACCCCATATACGTATTACTATAAATATCATAAGGTCCGTTCTGATTTAATTAATCCCTTTGCATTGTATTGGACTGTAATTGCGTACCTAATTCATAACGTATATCAATCTGATGATCTTGCGAGAGAGGTGATTTTGAATCGTGCGATTAATAGTTTAAAACGATTGAAAGTGCGCGTTGGAAATAAGAAATACAAAGAGATCATGCGTATATTTTCCAACTTTGATCTACAATTTAATAAATTAATTCAATCATTCGTCGATAAGGCACAGGATGTGGACTTTTATGACAAATTATTGCGCGATCAAATGATAGCGACTTTAAAAAACGAGGAACTAGCTAGAGAAGATTTTTCTAAAATAGTAAAAGCCGTACGTAAAAAAATTAATTTTGCACTTTTAATTGAAAAGAAAAATGAAATTCCAAATAAGACGATCATTGATGCAGCTAATTATAGTCTTGAAGGTGACGGAAAAAGGTTGCGTCCTATTATTACATGGGTCATGGCTGTAAAAGAATACGCACTTCATGAGGAGGCCATTTTTCCATTACTGAAATCATTAGAATATATGCATACCGCCTCTTTAATTTTTGATGACCTCCCTGCCCAAGATAATGCAACGATTCGTCGTGGAAGACCAACCTTACATGAGGTATATAATACGGCCATTGCGGAATTGACCGGTCTTTTTATGACACAAAAGGCGGTAGAGGAACAGACTAACTTAAAAAATTTTACAAGTGATGTTGTTCTGCGTCTTATTCAATATTCTTCAGAAACGATACAAAAAATGTGTGTAGGGCAAGCTATGGATTTAAATGCAAAAGGGAAACATTTAACTTTAGATGAGCTAAATAAGATGTGCCTGTACAAAACTGGTATTGGTTTTGAAGCCTCCTTAGTTTTACCGGCTATACTTGCTTGTGTAGACGAAAAGGAAATGGATGGATTAAAACAATTTGCAAAACATGCGGGTATTGCCTTTCAAATTAAGGATGATTTACTTGATGTTGAAGGTGATCAACATTTACTTGGTAAACGTATTGGACAAGATGAAGGAAATAAAAGTTCGACGTTCGTTTCTATTTTAGGTGTGGAAGAGGCGAAAAAAATGATGTGGGAACATTACTGCTTAGCAGATGAGGCCTTGCAACACCTTCCATTAAAAACACCTTTTTTAAAACAGTTATTAAATTACTTTGTACATCGCGATCATTAGAAAGTGGCTGATCAATTAGGTCAGCCCTTTTTTATTTAAAAAATCGAATATGAATAATAGAAATTGGTTCTCATGATGAGTCAATAAAATTACACACTTCATTCGTATTATGTTAGGATAAATATGTTTATTAGTAATAAGATTTTTAGTTTGTTATTTAAAAATAGTAATCAATTTGTTAAAAATGAAATGGTCAATATTTGAACAGTAGTATATAATGTAATTTGGACTTTTTTATAATTGTTATAAACACAATTAATGGCATTTTTTTCTGTTGATCTCGTGTCTTGATATATTAGTAGAACAGGATTGGAAGGTGTAATGTTTTGGGAAAAATTTTATCGAACTATAAATATACGCTTATCCTGCTTATCGCAATTATTATTGGTGGATTTGCAGGATTTTTGGTTGGGCCAAAAATAGAAGTTATAAAACCCTTTGGAGATTTATTTTTAAATTTAATGTTTATGATTATTGTGCCACTTGTATTTTTCAGTGTTGCTTCGGCGATTGCTAATACAAATGGAATGAAACGTTTAGGTAAAATACTTGGTGGCATTATTGTTGTCTTTTTTATTACGGCTTTGATATCTGCTGTATTAGGATTTATAGGGATTCGTCTGTTTAATCCCCTTGAAGGAATTGATACAACACAAATTATGAGCATTATGGAAGAGCCTGAACAAAACACAGAAGTAGAAGAATTATCTTTTCTCGGACAGCTTGTTCAAACTTTTACTGTGTCCGATTTTTCAATGTTGTTCTCAAAAAGTAACATGCTTCAGTTAATTGTCTTCTCTGTTCTGTTTGGACTAGCTACAGCAATGGCGGGTGAAAAGGGCAAACCAATTGCCAATCTTTTAGCTTCGGGAACTGAAATTATGATGAAAATTGTTAAAATCATCATGTATTATGCCCCGATTGGTCTAGGTGCTTATTTTGCTACAATTATTGGACAACTTGGTCCACAAATACTTGGCGGTTATGTTAAAGTATTTGTCCTTTATCTTGTTATAACGATCATTTATTATTTTGGCTTTTTTACGCTTTATGCTTTCGTTGCTGGAGGAAAGGATGGAATTAAAGTATTTTGGAAAAACGCAATAACACCATCCGTTACAGCTATTGCAACATGTTCCAGTGCGGCGTGTATTCCAGTAAATTTGACAGCAGTGAAAAAAATGGGAGTACCGAATGATATTGCTGAAACAATTGTTCCTTTAGGAGCAAATACACATAAGGACGGTTCTGTATTTGGTGGAGTGTTTAAAATTGTTTTCTTATTTTTATTGTTCGGAAAAGATATGTCAAGTTTCACTAGTATTCTTATGATCATTGGGGTTGCCTTTTTAGTTGGAGCTGTTATGGGTGCCATACCAAGTGGTGGTATGATCGGTGAGATGCTCTTATTAAGTGTATTTGGATTTCCACCAGAAGTGTTACCGATTATTGCGGTTATTAGTACCATCATTGATGCTCCAGCGACATTATTAAATTCAACAGGCAATACCGTGTGTGCGATGATGGTTGCAAGACTTGTGGAAGGGAAGAAATGGTTACAAAAATCAATCCATGCACATTAAAAAAGAGCTCGATGTAGCTCTTTTTTTGTCATTTTTTATACGAAGAAACAAATTTTTACATTTGAATAAATGTGTAAACGGAGCATTGTTAACATAAGATAAGAACGGAGATGATGTTAAGATTATAAAGTTTTTCCCTTATTGATCATATATGTTTTATAATGTTAAAAGAAGTGTGACTTTCGGTTTACTTATTTTTTACATGACTATTAAAAATATTTAACTTCCTTGCGATACAGTAATTAAGATCCTAAGTACGTGACCGTGTCTATTGTTCGTAGCGACCTTATTTATTAATTCATATACTAACAACAAAACTTAACAAATAACGGTATATACTACTGTATTATTTACTTTTCGCGAGTTTTGAATATTTTGAAGTATAATAGAATCATTGAAATGAAGTTCTAAGCACATGGAAGAAAGAACGGTAAAGAGGTGTATTCCTTTTTGAATGAAAAGGTGAAAACGAAAAGTGCAATAGTTACAGATGAGTTAAAGGATAAACTTGATGGTGTCGCAGATAAAAATTATAAAACTTTAATGAAAAATAAACGTCTCAAATCATTTGATGTGAATGAACAAGTGCGTCGTAAAGTAAAAATAATAATGAATGTACTGACAATTTTAAGTTTTATTGGCTGTGCAATTTTCATTTTCTACGGATTGAAAACGCAAATTTTTACTTCGGACACGGCATTACGAGAGTTCTTAATGAAGTTTGGATTTTGGGCACCGGTTATATTTATTGTATTTCAAGCAATACAAGTTGTTTTCCCTATTTTGCCAGGTGGGATAGGATTACTTGGTGGAGTATTGCTCTTCGGTCCAGTCGGTGGTTTTATTCTTAATTATATAGGAATATGCCTCGGATCGATTGCCGCATTTGCTATTGCTAAAAAGTTTGGGAATATGGTTATTCAGCTGTTTTTTAGTAAAAAAATGCAAGAAAAGTATATGAAATGGGTAAATAGTCGTAAGTTTGACACATTGTTTACAATTGCGATTTTTGCACCTATCGCACCGGATGATTTTCTCTGTTACTTAGCGGGTACAACGAAAATGACATTTTTAAAGTTTACAATTATAATTTTATTAGGAAAACCTTTAGCTATTGCAATTTATACGTTCGGACTTGACCTGATTTTTAGGCAGTTTATTGAATGGATTGTGTAAAAGAAAGGGAATGTTTATGGGATCATCAGAAGAAAGCAACAGGAAAAAAGTATTAATATATTCTGGAATGTTGAAGCTTGTGAATAAAAGTGGCGTCGGCCAGGCTGTACGTCATCAAAAACAAGCGTTAGAACAAGTAGGCGTCCCGTTTACGATGGATAAAAACGATCATTATGATGTTGTTCATTTAAACACAATTTTTCCTGATTCTTTATTTATGAGTAAACGAGCCAAAAGGAAGGGTAAAAAAGTTATTTATCATGCTCATTCTACAATGGAAGATTTTCGAAACTCGTTTATCGGTTCTAATCTTTTTGCTCCATTATTTAAACGGTGGATTACCCATTGTTATAACAGTGGCGATATAATCATTACTCCGACTGATTACGCAAAAGATCTATTAAAAAGTTACGGTCTTAAACCTCCAATTATTAGTCTATCAAATGGGATCGATTCGAATTTTTTTAAAAAAACGATAGAGGCGAGGGAACGTTTTCGTAAAAAATATCAACTATCAAAAGATCAAAAAGTCGTTATATCTGTTGGTCATTATATTAAGCGAAAGGGAATATTAGATTTTATTGAACTGGCCAAACGGCTGCCGGAATATGAATTTTTTTGGTTTGGTTATACGAATTTAAATATGATCCAACCGAAAATTCGTAAAGCCATAAAACATCCTCCTGCTAACCTTCATTTCCCAGGATACGTCAGTCGAAGTGAAATTCGAGATGCTTATTGTGGCAGTGATCTATTTTTATTTTTAACATATGAAGAGACAGAAGGCATTGTTCTATTAGAAGCCCTTGCTGCACAAATTCCAGTATTAATTCGAGATATACCAATATATTCGAATTTTAAAGACGGAGAGGTTCTTTATAAAGCGGAAAGTATTGAGCAATTTCATGAGAAAATCATTAAGATCGTCGAAGGAAAACTACCTGATTTAACAGAGAATGGGCATCGAATTGCAAAAGAACGCGACTTAAAGGTAATAGGCAAACGATTGAAAGAGATTTATCAATAATTTTGTAGTGTTGAAGGTATTCATTGTTCGCAAGCAATGGATACTTTTTTCTTATCAATCGAGTGTTTTAAAATCGGTGCATAAAAATGCTAAATATTTTTTTTATTATGTCGATTATAGAATTAAATAGAATCACTATTTTGTTATCATGGTTACCAAATTTACTCAAGGGGAGATCACAATGAATCGTAGTATAAAACTAAAGATGCTTTCGATGCAATTGACAATGATCATCTTATTTACGTTATTAAATATTTTTAATATATTTTATGACTCGATAGTTATAAACCTTTCTTTAACAATTATGATCGGTATTATCGGCCTCATTTTGGCATATACATTGTCAAATAATTTTGCAAAGCGAATTGATAAAGTGACACAACGAATGATTGACTTAGAACACGCTGATTTGTCCAAGGATCCTTTAGCAGTAAAAGAAAAAGATGAGATTGGTGTAATGACAAATTCCCTTAATGGGTCCATCGAAAACTTGAAGCAATTAGTTGAAAAAGCAAATCAAGTCATTATCGATGTAACGGATTATAGTAAAGAGTTATCCCATGCCGCTCATGAGGTAAAGGTTGGATCACAACAAGTTGCCACAACAATGCAAGAGTTGTCAATGGGAGCGGAAAATCAAGCGAGTAAAGCAGGAGACTTATCTACGATCGCGGATTCATTTACAAGAAAATTGTTAGATGCAGGTAAACAAAGTGAAGATATTCAACGCTATTCATTAGATGTACTTGAAATGACTCATGAAGGACATGAGCTAATGGAAGGTTCAAAATCCCAAATGGAAAATATCGAGAAAATGGTTCGTGATGTTGTTGAAAAAGTTCAAGGTTTAGAGCATAGTGCGAAGAAAATTTCTAACCTTGTTGTTGTAATAAAAGATATTGCTGATCAGACAAACTTACTCGCCTTAAATGCAGCGATTGAAGCAGCTCGGGCAGGAGAACATGGAAAAGGGTTTGCGGTTGTAGCAGAGGAAGTTCGAAAGTTAGCAGAAGGAGTTGGAGCTTCTGTAGTAGATATTCAAGAAATCGTTAAAGACATACAAAGTGAAACGAATGTGGTAACACAATCGCTAAATAGCGGCTTTTCGGAAGTTCAAGAAGGAACAAAACAAATCCAAAAAACAGGAGAAACATTCGAAACGATTAGAAGTGCCGTGACAGCAATGGGAGAACGAATTGATACTGTTTCAAAGGATCTTACAAAAATGGTTGCTGAGGGAAGGCAAATGAATCATGCCATTGAAGAAATAACAGCAGTAACGGAAGAATCCGCTGCGGGAATTGAACAAACAACTGCAGCGGCAGAAGAAACAAGCCGTTCTATGGATCAAATTTCTAGAGATACTGAAAAAGTTGTTTCTGCCGTTTCCGAGCTTAAACAAATACTTGGTCGATTTAAGTTATAGGTCATTCAAAAAAATAGCATATATGAAATAGATACTTATCTAGAAAAACCAAGAATGTTTTTATAAGGCATTCTTGGTTTTTTACTGAATAGACAAACATTGCATGATTATATGTGATAAATGTAAAATTGTGGATACATAAACGGATTAGAATGAGGTGGCGATAAAAAATGGGCAAGGCTGGTAGACAAAAGGTGTACTTTAGTAAATTTAATCATGAAGCCTGGAACTTTTACATAGCGGCAACGAACAAAGGACTTTGTTTTGTCGGTTCGCAAAGTGGGCCAAAAGAGGAGATCGAGCAATGGTTAAAAAAGCAGTTACCGAATGCTGAATTAAAAGAAGATAAAAATAAACTCTCAGTATACTTCAATCAATTTAAAGAGTATTTTTCTGGTAAGCGGCAATCTTTTTATTTGCCCCTTGATTTATATGGAACGAAATTTCAAAAATCTGTTTGGACTGAACTACAAAAAATACCTTTTGGTGAAACAAGCACTTATTCGGATATTGCAGAAAAAATAAATAAACCGTCTGCGTTTCGAGCGGTCGGTTCAGCTATTGGAGCTAATCCAGTTATGATCGTAATTCCATGTCATCGCGTGATTGGAAAATCGGGGAAATTAACTGGTTTTCGTGGTGGCTTATTAATGAAACAAAAATTACTAGCATTAGAAAAGAAATAAAAATTTGGAGGGGCGGAATGTCGAAAGGTTTTCTTCAAATATTTGAAAAATTGTATGCTTACTATGGACCGCAATATTGGTGGCCGGCGGACACTGTTTTTGAAATGCTGATTGGAGCTATTCTTGTACAAAACACAAATTGGAATAACGTTGAGAAAGCTTTAATTCGTTTACGTCCAGTTTTACACCCAGAAAAAATAGCAAGTTTAAAAACGGATGAATTAGCAGCATTAATTCGGCCTAGCGGTTATTATAATGTGAAGGCTAAAAGAATCAAAGCGTTTTTGGCGTGGTTTAAAAAATATGATTACAATATTGAAAATATTAAACAACTTAGTTTAGTGGATTTGCGAAAACAATTATTAAACATTCGAGGGGTAGGTAAAGAAACAGCAGATTGTATGCTTGTATATGCCTTTGAAAAACCGATATTTATAGTAGACACATATGCGCGAAGACTTTTTAAACGAATCGGTTTACAAATGCCAGATGATTATGACGATTTTCGAACTCAGGTAGAGGCTTCGTTACCTGATAATCCAAAATTATATAATGAATATCATGCACTTATTGTTGAACATGGAAAAGTTCATTGTAAAAGAAAACCGATTTGTTACGAGTGCCCGCTTTTTCATGTTTGTGATCAGCAAATAGAAGATAACATTACATAATAGTGGAGGAAAATTTCATATAGTTGGACTGAACTTTATTATTGACAGGATAGGAAGAGTTGGCGGTCGACCCCAACGGAATCAGCAAAAGCTTTTGTTCCGAAAACGTAAGCGTCAAGAATACGGGTCGAAATCCCCGTCCATACGCTTGCACGCTTAAGGTAGACAAGGCCGTGCCACTGGATGTGCGTCCGCCAACGTAATGATCAATACCTGTATTTGAAAAAGAAAATTATTTCCACCAGTCATCAAACGGACTTGCAGGAACATGTCTTTTATGTTCGGAGCGAATATACAAACTTTCAAGTCGTTTTGCAGTTTCTTCAGATATGGTTTTGCCCTCTAAATAATCGTCAATTTCATCGTAGCGAATACCAAGTTCTGTTTCGTCTGCTTGACCCGGCTTTTCATCTAAAAGATCTGCTGTCGGTTCTTTCATATATAGACGTTTGTCAGCGCCTAGTTCAATTAAAAGGGAACGTCCTTGTCTTTTATTTAGCCCTGTTAATGGTGTGACATCAGCACCGCCATCACCATATTTCGTAAAGAATCCCGTAACTGCTTCGGCCGCATGATCTGTACCTATGACAAGCAATCCATGCATCCCGCCTAGTGCGTATTGAACAACCATTCGTAATCGAGCTTTTACATTCCCTTTTTGATAATCGGAAATTGCTTGCCCATCTGTCGTTTGATAACTGTCCGCAAAGGCATCAACAGCAGCCTTAATATTAAAAGTTTTTACTTGATCTGGTTTGATGAATTTGATTGCAAGTTGTGCATCATCTTCATCTTGTTGTGTTCCATATGGGAGACGGACAGCTATAAATGTCGCCTCTGTTCCCTCAGCCCGTAATTCTTCTACAGCTAGTTGAGCAAGTTTTCCTGCTAAAGTAGAGTCTTGCCCGCCACTAATTCCTAGCACAAACCCTTTGGCTCCTGTTTTCTTTAAGTAACGTTTTAAAAAATCGATACGGTTTCTAATTTCTTCTTTAGGGTCGATCGTTGGTTTAACATGTAAAGCTTTAATGATTTCTTGTTGTAGACTCATAATTTCCTCTCCTTATAAAGCGAATTACGAATACAATAATTATAACAGCTTTCTGGAAGTAAATAACGTGGTTCGCCTCCTAAGGCAAATTCTTCACGTATATAGGTAGAACTAATTTCCATTGCCAAGCCTTTATCTATTAAGTGAAACGTTTGACCATCATCATTATTTCTTAAAATTGGTGATTTCGATATTGCCTTTAACATATCAATTCCGTCTCTTGCCATAACAATAAATTTATTTTCTTTGACTAATGCTTCAGCATGGCTCCATTTTCCTTCACCGATATCTACTAATAGGTCCGCACCCATGATAAAATAGATATCATCATTTGGATATTTTTCTTTGAAATAGTTTAATGTTTCGTAAGTTGTGAGCTTCCAAGGGTCTTGTTTCATTTCGTAATCGTCGGCAGAAAATTTTTCGTTGTCTTTGATGGCCATTCGAATCATATTCCAACGGTGATGATCTTCCGTATATAATTTTTTATCTTTCCGCTTACTTGAACTTGGTAAAAAAATGACACGGTCTAATTTGCATCGATGGGCAACAGTACTTGCCGTCCATAAATGGACATTAGTGATTGGATCAAAGGCTGAACCGTATATGCCAATTTTAGCCATTTTCTATCCCCCAAGGTGTTTTTCACTTTGTTGAGTTAGGTTTAAAAAGTGTATTGTTGCATTAAAGTTATTTAATTTATTTTCATTTTTGCTACTTTTGTTTTAACTTCCTCAATTTTTTGCATCTTATTATCCCAACATGCTTGACTTAGATCGACTGGATATTGTTCAGGATGAAGAGTTCGTTTATATTCATCCCATAATAATTCCAAATTTTCTCGTGCAAAACTTCTGATTTCTTCAAGATGAGGCATTTCATACACAAGCTTACCATTTTCAAATATCGTATGATGTAATTCCCTTGCCTCAAAGTTTGTGACAAACTTACTTATATACGTATGAACCGGGTGGAACATTTTTAACGGTTCTTCTTCCTGAGGATTTTCATAGTCTAACGCGATATAATCACCTTCGGATTTGTTATTTCCTTTATTTATAATACGATAAACTCTTTTTAAACCTGGAGTTGTCACTTTTTCAGGATTTGCACTTATTTTTATCGTATCTTTCATTTCACCGTTTTCATTTTCAATAGCAACAATTTTATAAACGGCGCCTAATGCTGGCTGATCATATGCAGTAATTAATTTTGTTCCAATACCCCATATATCAATTTTTGCCCCTTGCGTTTTCAAGTTCATGATTGTGTATTCATCTAAATCGCTCGATGCGGAAATCTTTGTGTTTGTATACCCGGCTGCATCTAACATTTTTCGTGCTTGTTTAGACAAATATGCTAAATCACCGCTATCTATGCGAATGCTTTGAAAATTAATTTTATCGCCCATTTCTTTGGCTACTTTTATCGCATTCGGTACACCTGAACGGAGAACATCGTACGTGTCAACTAGGAAGGTACAATTTTTATGACTTTCAGCATATTTTTTAAAAGCTGTATATTCATCTTGATAAGCTTGAACCATTGAGTGAGCATGAGTTCCAGCGATTGGAATTCCAAATAACTTTCCAGCACGAACATTAGATGTTGCATCAAATCCGCCAATATATGCAGCTCGTGTGCCCCAAATCGCGGCCTCCATTTCTTGAGCTCTACGTGTACCGAATTCTAAGGCAACATCGTCCCCGATAATTTGTCTAATTCTTGATGCTTTTGTTGCAATGAGTGTTTGGTAATTAACAATATTCAATATCGGCGTTTCAATCAGTTGTGCTTCAGCAATCGGTGCTTCTATGCGAAGGAGCGGTTCATTTGGAAATACCATTTCGCCTTCCTTCATTGCTTTAACCGTACCGGTAAAACGCATATTTTTTAGATATTTTAAAAAGTCTTCCTCATATCCTTGCTCTCTTAAATAGGAGAGATCAGTTTCAGTGAAATGAAATTCTTTCAGGAATTGAATGACCTTTTCCAGTCCTGCAAAAATGGCATAGCCATTACCAAAAGGAAGTTTTCGAAAATACACTTCAAAAACAGCTTTACGATTGTGAAAGTTATCGCGCCAATATGTCTCTGTCATATTAATTTGATAAAGATCGGTATGAATAGATAAACTGTCATCGTTGTAAAAGTCAATCATGGTAAACACCTCCAAGGGGAAATAAATGAATATGCGAACATAAATCTACACTACTTCTGCTCCAAGGGTATTCGTAAAGTGTTGCAGTGCCCAATCATGACCTGTTTGATTAAAGCTTGCAACCCCATTTTTATGCACAACGATTTTAAAGCCACGGTTATAAGCATCGATGGCGGTATGTAATATGCAAATGTCTGTACATACACCGACAAGATGGATTTCCGTAATGCCACGTTCTCGAAGTTTCATTTCTAAATCCGTTCCTGCAAATGCGGAATATCTTGTTTTATCAATCCAATAAACATTGGGTTTTTCTTTACTTTCTTCCCAAACATCTTGCAATTTACCGTATAACAAGCGACCTGCCGTTTTTTCGATATTATGTGGCGGGTAAAGTTTCGTTTCAGGATGGAGATCATCATTTTCTTTATGCATGTCTATAGCAAATACAACATAATCGTTATGATCAATAAATTTCTTTGTTAAACGGATAATCTCTTCTTCAATAGCTTGCCCAGGTTCTCCACATGTTAATGCACCGTTTTCAGCAACAAAATCATTTGTATAGTCAATATTAATTAAAGCTTTCATTATTCATTATTCCTCCTAACATAATTTTTACAATACTCGATATGAAGATAAGGTGATTGAATCGTTTGCTTATGATAATGGTTAAATATAGTTGTTGTCTCCTTTTGTTGTGAAAAACTGAACTTAAACAGCATCATTTTGTTTACGATTTTTTTAAATACTGTACAATAAAGTTTATGATTTTGTGTTGTGAACAGCTAAAATTATTATATTGTAAATTTTCTTAAAAATAAATGGTTGTGACTTTAAAATATGTAAAAAAGAGGGCTCCAAAAGGAGCCCCTAAGAAGTTAATCTTCTACAATTTCTTTTCTATTTTTCTTAAATAGTTTGGATAACGTCTCATAAACGATAGGAACAATAAATAAGGTTAAGATTGTTGACGATACTAGACCACCGATGACAGTAACACCTAAACTTTTCGACATAAATGTGCCTGTTGTGCCAGTTGCTTCAAACAATAGTGGAATTAAGGCACCAACTGTTGCAATAGCCGTCATAAGAATTGGACGTAGTCGTGTGCTTCCAGCTTCTAAAATGGCTTCGCGCATTGACATTCCATTACGTTCCATACGAATAATTCGGTCAACTAATACGATGGCATTTGTTACAACAATCCCTATTAACATAAGCATACCCATTAATACCATAACAGATATAGTTTCACCGGCTATCCATAGACCGATTATTGCACCGATTACTGTAAATGGTAAGGAGAATAATATGGTAAATGGTGCTAATCCTTCTCCGAATGTCACGACTAGAATGAAGTACACAATTAATACAGCGGCAATCATAGCTATACCTAATTGTGTAAAGGCCTCTTCCATATCGGCTGTTACACCGGCATTATCAAGCTCAACCCCTTTAGGTAATTCAATGTCAGATAATTTATCATCCACATCTAATGCTGCTTTTGATACATCTTCATCAAGGATGGTACCTGATACTGTAGCGTAGTATCTTCCTTTACTTCTATCTAAGTGACTTGGTACAGATCCTTTTTCAATTGTAACAATATCACCGAGGCGGACTGTATCACCTGTTGGAGTAGGTATCATTTGGTCGAGCATTTCATCAAATGTTTGCGGCATTTGTTTATCGTGTTTAATTATAACATTTAAGTCGTCACCATCTTTTTCTACGGTGGTTAATACTTCTTCAGAGCGAACTGGATTTAACATCATTAATATTTGACCGGCCGTTAAACCATATTGCAACAATGTTTCCTGTTCGACACGAATAGAGTATTCTTCATAGGCTTCATCAAAACTTGATGAAACATCTTCTAGATACTTGCTTTCTGCCATTACAGCTTCAATTTCTTTTGTAGCAGCTTCTAAGTCATCTAAATCTTCACTATAAACGTAATAACTTAATTCATTACTTGCAATACCGGTCATGAAGTTTTGACTTTTCCATTCGCCGGAATGATTTAAGTTTTCAAGATAATCTTCTACTTCTTTTTTCACTTCTGGGAAGTTGTTCATTTCCTCATCAAAAACAACGAACATCAGTGATCCGCTGCCGCCCATCATAGCAGCTTCTACACTCGTATTGTCGGTCACTGAAAATTGAACAGCTGTAACATCGTCAAGGGAGAGCATTTTTTCTTCAACTTCAGTTACGTTTTTCAACGTTTGTTCTTCCGTATCCCCTGGTTTTGGTGTGTATGTAATATACATTACTTTCTGTTCATCATTTCCTAAGAAACTGAAACCAACAAGAGGTGTTAACATTAAACTTCCAACTAAGGCAGCGATCGCTACGATAGATGTAATCACTTTATGTTTTAAAGTCCAGTGTAAAGCTTTTTTATAAATTTCAGCTAAGCGACTTGGTTTTTTCACCTTTTTCTCTCTTACATTTTCATTGTACAATTGCTTTTTAAACAAAGAGTGTGAAAGAGACGGCACAATAGAAATCGCAACAAGTAAGGATGCACCGAGCGCAAGTGCCATTGTTAATGCAAACGGTACAAACAATTCACCAATCATGCCACCAACAAATAGTAATGGTGCAAATACAGCAACCGTAACTAATGTAGAAGAAAGAATAGGTTTAAACATTTCAATAGTTGCTTCTCGAATTAATGCACGACCGCGTAATTGTTCACCTTTTAAATGTAATCTGCGGTAAATATTTTCTACAACGACAATTGAATCGTCAATAACTCGCCCGATTGAAATCGTAATTGCGCCAAGTGTCATAATATTTAAGGTCATATCTAAATAGTCTAATATGAGTAAAGCTGTTAGGATGGATACTGGAATCGATATGATCGAAATAATAGTTGAACGGACATCCCTTAAGAACAGCAATATAATTAATACCGCAATTCCACCACCGAATAACGCTTTACTTACCATTTGTGAGACGGAATTTTCAATCGGTTCGCCTTGGTCAAATGTATAATCAACCTCTAATCCATCTAGTTTTTTTTCATAATCTTTCATTAAATCCTTTACAGCATTGACAACTTCAACCGTATTTGCTTCTTGGCCTTTAACAATTTGTACAGTGATAGAGTCTTCACCGTTCGTACGAGAGATCGATTCTACTTTACCAACTACTTCAATTGTTGCGATATCACGTAATTTAACAAATGGTAATGGTTGTGTTTCTGTCGGTGTAACAGGAATTAACATTTCTTTTAAATCTTCCGCTGTAGTGAATTTTCCGTCTATGCGAACAGCTTGTTCTCCATCTTCAAATTCAAATAAACCAAGAGATACATCTAAATCTGTTGCTTTTATGATATCTTTTACATCATCTTCAGTTAAATCATATTGTGCTAGTTTCTCCTCATCAAAGGTAAGTTCGACTTCTTCAATATGTTGACCAGTTGTAGTAGCTGAGGCAACACCTTCAATTTGCTCGATTTTTGGTACTAAAATATCTTCTACTGTTGATGTCAGTTCAACAATGTCTTCTTCAGTACTACTAATGCTTAAAACGAGAACCGGCATCATATTCATACTAATTTTTGTGATCATTGGTTCTTCTGTGTCTTCAGGCAATGTTATCGTTTCGAGGGCATTTTCAATTTCTCGTTTGGCTATATCCAGATCTTGTTCATAGTCATACTCAATTTGAATTGTAGACATACTTGAATAGGAGTTCGAATAAACGGCACTTACACCTTCCAAGCTTTCTACTGCTTTTTCAATCGGCATCGATACCTCTTCCATGACTTGTTCCGGCGTTGCACCAGGATAAACGGTATTTACGATTAAGTATGGAACAGATACATCGGGAATCGATTCCATTTTCATTTTTGAACCGGAGTATATTCCCATAAATATGACTATAAATGTAAGTAACCATACGGCTAACTTATTTCTTATGACAAAATTAACAAGTGATTTCACGCTACACCTACCCTTTCTTGACAAAAATAATAACAATCCCTATAATAAATGACTAACTGGTCAAATGTCAACTTTTCGTGAAGTGAGGAGCAAAGCATTGGATAGAAAACAATTAATTATGGAAAAAGCAATTGAATTATTTGCTGCTAGAGGTTTTGAATCGACTTCTGTTCAACAGATAACAGAGCATTGTGGAATATCCAAAGGTGCTTTTTATTTATCCTTTAAATCCAAGGATGAATTGATTCTTGAAATTATTGATTATTTTATGAAACGATTCACAACAGGAGTTGACCGTGTAGTCAGAGAAAAGATAGATCCTAAACAAAAACTATTTAATTTATTCTATTATTTATTTGGCGAGTTCCAGCGTCATTCTGATTTGGCGAAAATGTTTGTCCGAGATCAACTCCATTCATTGAATGAAGAATTATTAATAAAAATTTACCGTTATGATCAATTAATGAATCAATCCATCCTTCAATTGTTAGAAGAATGTTATGGTTCTAAAATTCAACATACAAAATATGAATTACTATTTAATATTAAAGGATTAATGGACAATTATTCTCATATTATTTTTACTTATCAAATGCCTATTGATGTTAGACTTTTGTCGGACGTATTAGTTGAAAAGACAAATATATTGGCCAACTATTCCCAAAAGGTATTAATAAATGAAATAATGTTTACCAATATGATGGAAAAAATGAAATTTCATCCTCAAAACGTTGAGGAGTTTATAGAAATAGAAATTAAGCATTTACTTAATTCATTGACCGATACTTTAGAGTTGGAATCCGTTGAAATTTTACAAAATGAATTAAAGAAATCAAACCCAAGTCATGCGATCATCTTGGGAATGTTAGAAAATATGAAAAAAAATAACCAATGCCATTGGCTTATATACTTAGTGAATCTAAAACTGTGTCCAAATAAATAAGAAAATTGGGGACCCAGTTTAATTGAAACATTGGTAGGTAAGTATATTTAACTAAGGAGAGCCTGTGTTAAAGATGTTTTGTAAAAGTGTTGAATCATTTTTCTAAAATGAAGAATGGATTTAACACTTTTTATGTTTCTACAGTTAGATTCATATCCTAGATATTGGGAAATATTTCACAAAGGTTAGCAGCAAAAAAATAAAAAGAAATACTCAGCATGGAAGAAATAGGAGTGGATTTAAGATTTTGCCTTTTTTAGTTTTGTAAAGAGGCCTCAACTTTTTCACAGGTGATACAATGTTTATTTTGTATAACGGTTCGCATAGCAACTAGCCACAAAGGCCTCAGGCTTGATTTTCGGTTCAACACCAATGGATTCCATTCTAGCAACCATTTCATTTACAAATATTCTAGTTTTATTTCTACGGCCTGCTCCAATATCAATATGCCCCTCAATTGTAAAACTGGCGCCTTTATATATATGAGGTAGTACAATGTTAATTAGTTGTTCTTTTCTTTTTTCAGTAAACATTGAAACGATTTCTTCAGTCAATGTCGTTTCATAAGATATCCGTTCATGTAAATTGTTCATTTTGCGTGGGACCACGACCTTACGAATACACGCCCAGGCTCCTTTTGTTTCACACTGAATCACTATCCCTGTAATAAACTTCGTGTAGCTGTGGTGAACTTGTGAGTCTGTACCAAACATAAGCTTAAACCTTCCGGTTGGATCTTTTTTCATAAAATTAACAATATGTTGAAATACTTGTTCAAACGTCATCTTTTTTTGGCTTAAATTTTGAAAAGTATAATCGTAAACGGTTAATTTTTTCATATATTCCCTTCCTTTTTTGTCAGGTTACTATAGTATATTGCTTTATTATTAGTATAGTTAAACGAAACCACATCATTCGTTAAAAAAATGTAAAACTAAAGAATGTGCATATCTATACAAAACATAGTTTAATATGTTACATTCTAAATAATCAGAAATCTGTGTCGGGTTAACTCAAGTCATTCTATTTCTATTGATCTATTAAAAAAATTCTTTGATTATGGCTTTGGATTGAACTACTTTTGAACTTAAAACAATCTATTAGCAGGTGTAGAAGGAGCTTTATTAAGAATACGTTTAGGTTTAGGACATATATAGAAAACGCTCCTTTCAAAAATAAATTTTAGAAAAGAGTTGATTCGAACATAGAAAGATCATTGGGGAAGTGGACAAGGATTCGCAGGTAAGCATCAGTGCTAATTGGGGGGATAAGTGATAAATAAGGAAATGATTGATGCGAGAGACTGTATGTAATGAATGAAAAATGGACGGTGATTTTATGAGAATTGTTTCCCTTTGCCCGAGTAACACAGAAATACTCGTTTGTTTAGGGCTGATGAATCAAATTGTTGGCGTGGATCATTATTCAGATTGGCCGAAAACGGTAAAAAATTTACCCGATTTAGGTCCTGATCTTCACATTAATATGGAGAAGGTAGTCCAACTTCAGCCCGATTTAATTGTTGCTTCAAAAAGTGTTCCTGGAATGGAAAAAGTTGTTGAACAAGTACGCGAATTAAATATTCCATACCTTGTATTAGAACCTTACCACTTGGAAGATATATTTGACAATATCATTGAAGTAGGGATTGCTACAGAGCGATTACGGAAGGCAAAACAAGTGGTGGATGAAATGAAAGCTAAAATAGAGTGGATTAGTGAAAGGGTACCAAAACTTGAGAGGGCGATCAAGCTATATTGGGAGTGGTGGCCGAAACCTGTCATTTCTCCAGGTGAGAAAAATTGGTTAACCGATGTGTCCGAAATTGTTGGAGCAAAAAATATTTTTGCCGCATATCCTCATCCGAACATCCAAACAGACTGGGAAAGGGTGGCTCAAGAATCACCAGATTATGTATTAGCTGTTTGGACGGGAATTCCGATAAAACAAGTAAATATTGATCGAATCATAAGTCGACCGGCATGGCAAGGGAAACGGTTTGTCGAACGTGATCGTGTACATATTTTAGAAGAAGCCTGGTTCTGCCGGCCGTCACCGAGACTTATTACAGGAATTGAACATTTAGCACATATCCTTTATCCAAAACGATTTTTCGAAGCAACAAGCTTTTTATGATGATTTTTTATCGATTTGGAAATCACAAAGTGCAAATCGATTCCATTTTGTCGTGATGTTACCTTTTTTTAATGGAATGGCTTGTTTAAATAAAGGGCAGTCATATACAAAAGTATGATATTCACCGTGTTCACCACAAATATTTACCGTTTCTGGTAGCTTAGAAAAAAATTTTTCGTTTAGCGGTTTACCTAAAAACGAGACGGGTAAAACGTTTTGATCGATACAAACGGTTACAGCTTGGTATTTCTCATACAAAAACTTGTTTATTAAATCTTCCGGTTTCTTTTGCCAAAGGGGAAAAACAGCTTTCATTCCGATGTTCGAAAGCTGATTTTCCCGGTAATGACGAATTTCTTCAATGAATAAATCCCCGAAAATAACCGTATCAACGTTATAATTTAAGTATTTAGATAACAACTTTTTCATTCTCTGTTCATATAATTGATTATTTGCATGGGGTGGAATGTATACATATTCAATAGGGAGTTCCAACATTTTGGCTTGTTCATCTAGTAACGCTTTTCGAACTCCGTGCATACTGACTCGTTTGTCGTCTTCAGTTAAAGTTGTTAACAGGGCAACAATTTCGTAGTCTTTATTTTTGTAAATTTCTGTAAGTGCAATAGCAGCATCTTTACCACCGCTCCAAGAAAGTAAAGCTTTTTTCATGGCTAACCTTCCTTTATTTTCTATTTCAGATTAAATAATACTTTCATTTATGAATGATTCGTTAGAAGAATAAACAAAACATGAATTGAACAGGGGAATTGTTTTATTCGAAATATGTATATCATAGATATCTTTGTTAATCCGACCTGTTTAGATTTCTCTATGATTCCCACCTATTTGAACGATTGTTGATTGAGAATTTTTTTATTTTCTTCAATGGTTTCAATAAATTTCTCCATTGATGAAGTTAAATACGCATCGGCTCTTCGAATAAAAACGGTTTTTATTTTACTGTATTGGTCAGGGACTTCATGACATTTAATGAACCCGTTTAATTCCCAGTTTGTTACTGCAGATTTTGGAACAAAGGTAATGCCAAGTCCCATTGCTACACTTCGTAATATAGTTTCCAACGTGCCAAATTCCATCACCTTATGTGGAGTAATATGTTGGTCGCGGTACCAACGTTCTAGCCTTGCACGATAGCCGCATCCTTTACTAAAACAAAGAATTGGTTCCTCTGCTAATTCCTCTAATGAGTGAAGTTGTTTATTCGCGATTAAAACAAGTTCTTCTTGAAATACTTCGTGGCTTACAATATCAGGATGAAACTCAGATTCAGAAACAAAGGCTCCGTCTAACTTATGATTTAACACATCTTGCTCCAAAGATTCTGTTACACCTGTATATAAAGATAAATCGACTTTTTTATATTGTTTTATAAAATAAGATAATATTTTAGGCAAATGGTAGACTGTTTCAACCGTGCCAATATCTAGTTTTCCAGAAGGTTCGTTTTTGCTTTGAACCGCTTTTTTCATTTCCACTGTTAGTAACAAAATTTCTTTACAATATTCTAATAGTTTCTTACCCTCAGGCGTTAGAGTCATCCCCCGGCGGTGACGATTGAACAGTACAGTATTTAGTTCAGTTTCAAGTTTGTTAATACGTGCAGTTATGTTTGATTGGACATAGTTTAATTCTTTGGCTGCTTTTGTAACGCTCCCTTTTTCAGCGACAGTTTGAAAAATCTTCAAGTCTTTTAGTTCCATAGTTTCCACCCCTTATAATGGATCGTAGTTAGATTTATATTATCAAAAAAAATGATGGATTTCATCATTTTTATTCATTTTACAAGATGTATAAAATAGTTAGAATTAAAAGTAGTTGACATCGTGTAAAGGGGGAAGGGAATTGAAAAACAGTGTTTTATTAGGTGCATTTTTATGCTTTATTGCTGCAGTATCATGGGGGGCAATGTTTCCAGTGGCACATGCTGCTTTTGAATATATTGATCCCTTTTATTTTACAATTTTCCGATACGGCGCGGTCACAATAATTCTAGTTATCTTGTTATTTTGGAAAGAAGGAACACAAGCCTTTCGTTTTGAAGGTAAAGGTTTTAAGCTGTGGTTCTTTGGAACGATGGCTTTCACGGTTTACAATTTATTCATCTTTTGGGGAGAAGATTTGTTAGGAGAACCAGGGGTGATGGCTGCTTCAATTATGGAGTCGCTTATGCCAATGATTTCCGTTGTCATTGCATGGTTAATCTTTAGACAGAGTCCATATCGTTTCACGTTATTATGTGTATGTGTCGCTTTTATTGGGGCGCTGCTTGTCATTACCAAAGGAGATCTTAGAACGTTTTTTAGTGCGACAGAAGACATTATGCCGACATTCCTCATATTTATTGCGGTTATTGGATGGGTTATATACACAATGGGAGGAAGTCAATTTAAAGGTTGGTCAACTTTAAGATATTCAACACTAACTTGTTTGCTTGGAACCGTTACGGCAATTATCGTTACAATAGGTACAACTTTGACAGGATATACACCTGTACCGTCCTTTGAAGTAATTACGACTGTATCACCACACTTATTGTTTATGATTATATTTCCAGGTCTTATTGCTTTACTTGGTTGGAATTTCGGTGTTAGTATTCTATCATCCTTAAACGGACTGCTGTTTATTAATTTCGTGCCAGTAACTACATTAATACTTTCCATTTTCCAAGGAACACAAGTAACGCTTTTCGACGTTATCGGAACAATTTTAATTATTGCTTCATTATTATCGAACAATATATTCCTACGCATCCGTCAAAAAAAAGCATCAAACAAAAAGATGCAAACAAAAATTGCATAAGAAATATAAATTCACCCGTCTCTTTTGTTACAAGGGACGGGTTTTTTCTTCGTCGCTATTAAACTTTCAATTCATACTTTACCAATTGGAATTATTATATTATATTAATAAATGTTATACAATATATATTGTATAAAAATGAAAAGAGGAGGTACTTCTTTGGATACATTATTTATCATCATTAATATTGTTGTCCTGATTGCACTCATAATGGGCTTATTTTTCATGCAAAAGAAACATGTTTCATTTTCGAAGCGTGTTTTTACAGGACTTGGTTTAGGGCTATTATTTGGTATAATCATTAATTTAATATATGGTACAGATTCTTTCGTGACTGTACATACGATCGAATGGTTTAATATCGTTGGGTCTGGTTATGTAAAACTGTTACAAATGGTTGTTATGCCTTTAGTCTTTATATCAATTGTCGGGGCATTTACAAAGGTAACCCTTTCTAAAAACCTCGGTAAAATTAGTTTTTATGGTATCGGGATATTAATTATAACAACAGGTATCGCCGCTGCAATTGCAATTGCAACATCTATTGGATTTGGTTTAGATGGTATGGAACTGCAAGCTGGTGAAGCGGAACATGCTCGAAATCAAGAATTGACAGAACGTGCAGCGATGGTTGAGGATATGACAATTCCTGAACAAATTTTATCCTTCTTTCCGTCAAATCCATTTGCAGATTTAACTGGAGCTCGTCCAACGTCTACCATTGCAGTCGTGATATTTGCAAGTTTCGTTGGAATGGCATATTTAGGTGTAAGACGGAAACAGCCTGAACAAGGAGAACTTTTTAAAAAAATCATTGATGCACTTTATGCCATCGTTATGCGTATCGTTACATTAGTTTTGAGACTTACACCAATTGGTGTTTTAGCATTAATGGTTAAAGTAGCAGCAACAAGTAATTATGCTGCCATTGTAAACTTAGGAAAATTTGTTATCGCTTCTTATGTTGCTCTAATTGCAATGTTTATTGTGCATTTACTGCTGATAGCATTTGCAAAATTAAATCCAGTTATATTTGTGAAAAAAGGGATACCTGTATTAACATTTGCTTTTACTGCTCGTTCCAGTGCGGGGGCTTTACCACTAAATATTAAAACACAAACCGATGGTTATGGTGTTTCTGAAGGAGTAGCCAACTTTGTTGGACCATTTGGATTATCCATAGGTCAAAATGGGTGTGCAGGTATTTATCCAGCTATGTTAGCGGTAATGGTTGCTCCAACTGTGGGCATTCATCCTCTTGATCCAGGATTTATCATTTCACTTATTTTAGTTATTATGATTAGTTCCTTCGGTGTAGCTGGTGTAGGTGGCGGAGCAACTTTTGCATCTTTAATTGTTTTATCAGTTATGAATTTACCGATCGCGATTGTTGGGCTCTTAATTTCTGTCGAACCACTGATTGATATGGGACGTACAGCTTTAAATGTAAGCGGAAGTATGATGTCCGGTGTGTTAACAAGTAAGATTACAGGTGAATTAAATGAAGATGTATATAATGATAAAAATAGTTTAGATAAAGTGGTAGGAGTGTAAATTTTAAACAGGGCTTTTCAATGAGTCATCATAAGCGGATCCTTGGGAACCATTGGCAGAGACTCCAGTGAAAAAGCAGCAATTGTTCCGATAGGTAGGCCGGGCACACGAGGCGCGAAGACCCCGTAAACGCACTTGTGTTTAAAATGGGCTGTGACCGTGCTACTGGAAGTGCGTCCGCCAATGTACTTCTCCATGATCTCTAAAATCAGACTTTCTGACGAGTCTTTCTTTATAATAAAACATCGTAAAAGAAGAAAAATATAAAAATAAAGGCTGCAAAGGAAATTGCAGCCTTTTGATTTATGCCTGATTCATTTTTGTTAATACACCTTTAATGAGCTGTACAAATTTTTCACGAGCCTGTGCAGCCACATCAATTACCTCTTGATGACTTAATGGTGTTTCTAATATGCCACTTGCCATATTGGTTAAACAAGATATTCCTAAAACTTTCATATTTCCATGGGCTGCGACAATTACTTCTGGAACTGTTGACATGCCAACTGCATCAGCTCCAAGGGTGCGAATCATACGAATTTCTGCTGGTGTTTCATATGTTGGACCTGTCCACCAAGCATATACTCCTTCATGTAAAGTAATATTGCCTTCTTGTGCTACTTGTTTAGCAAGATCTTGTAAATTTTTATCATATACTTGAGAAAGATCTGGGAAGCGTGTGCCAAGTTCATCATTATTCGGTCCGATTAGCGGATTTGCTCCAGCTAAGTTCAAGTGGTCGGTAATCAGCATTAACTCACCAGGTTGAAAGTCAGTATTTACAGCACCACATGCATTTGTGATAATTAGTTTTTCGATGCCAAGGGCTTTCATCACTCGAACTGGAAAAGTAACTTCATCGAGAGTAAATCCTTCGTAATAATGAAATCTTCCTTTCATTGCTGCAACGGTTACACCCATTAGCTCACCGATAACTAATTCATTAGCATGGCCAACTGCACCAGATTCTGCGAAAAAGGGAATATCGTTGTATGGTATTTTAACTGGATTCTTGATTTCGTCTGCTAAAGAACCTAATCCAGACCCAAGAATTAAGCCGACTTCTGGCTTTACGTTTATTTTACGTGATATATAATCTGCTGCTTGATAAATTTCTTGAACGTTATGCATTTATGAAGACCTCCATTTGTTGCAAATTAATAGTGCAATCAGTATTTTTCCACCAACTTAGAGTTTAAAGAAATAAATCTAGATTGTAAATAGCCAATAACATTTGGCTTGTAAAAAAGGAACTTCACATATAAACATTTATTTTTTAGCATGTCCAAATTTGCAATCCAGATTATCAAAGTTACTTTTATTTTTATTCCAACTCAAAAAGAAAATATTTATATATGAAACCTTTTGAAGTCCAAATAGTAAAGTTGCGGCTGAAAAGATTTTGAAGTGGATTTAATAAAAAAGGGACTCGTTACACCATTCATGACCTATACAAATGAGATAACAGATGGACGCTTCCACCAGATTTTCAATTGTAGACTCCTTAATAAATAAACGGCAAACAATAGGCTTGCCGTTTTACAGTAATCCATCTTGTTCAAATAAAAAGTCATATGGTATATCGATAAAAATAAATAAACTTTCTGATAAAGGAAAAGAATAGGTTCGGATAAGTTCATTTTTTTCAATATCGGTATACAAATCAGATAATAATCCTTTTTTCTCTATATTCATTCTAGCGATGTTTTCAAAAAAGAAAGGGCGCCAACTCCAATTTCTCATGCGTTCTTCCTGTCTAAGTTCCCAAGTACCGTCCATCCTTTTGACAGCATCGGCTGACACTTGAAGCCCTTGATCATTACATACATATACACGAAAAGCAAATGGTGAACATTTTTTACCAACGGCTAACGTTAATTCATCTAAATTTTGCTTTGAATCAATAGAACTTAATACTGTTTTAAATAATTGATGAATTCGATTCGTTAATGCCAGTTGGGCATGCACCTTTTTTCTTTCATAATTTATAAACTGCTGAAAATGTTGTTCTAACAAGTCTTTGCAACAATCTCTTGAAACGTATCCAGGTTCTGAACGATGTAAAAAATCTCCTTGATAAAAACGACCGCCGTTTCGCCAAGCGTAATTCAACTGATTATAGGAAGTAATTCCTTTAAACATTAAAGTGGCACCGATTTTTCGAGCCAGTAAGGAAAGAGAATGGTGTACATCTTGGTATAAATGAGGGAGATCCTCATCATTTAAAAATCCGACATCTACTTTTATGATATTCGGCTTTAGAAATGCTAAACGTTCGAAATTGCCATTTCGTTCACCTGTATCTTCAAATGCGATTTTTAAACCGTATGATTTCATATATTGAAAGACTTTATCAACAGATTGTAACTGATCATAAGAAAACTCATCCTTTAATTGAATGGCAATTTTATTTAAATTTATATTTTTATCATGATAACTATTTAGTAGATTGATCAAGTTTTCTCCACGGTCTTTATATAATATATTTCCATCATATCTAAATAGTAAATGTAAGGCATGTTCTGTTTCATTATTTAAATAATAATGAAGTGCTTGTTTTATAATGTGATTCATAACTTCAAGGAGGAATTCATCGGGAATTGACGGATCCTTAAAAAACCAGTCTAGGTTTTGCATACTTCCATCTTCTTTTTGAAAAAATGCAACCACTTCATATCCAGTTACTAGCTGCGTATCAGCTGAGATAATCGGCTTATAATATGGAATGATCTTATCCTGATTCAGTATCACATCAACAGGATCCATAATTTTCACCTCTATTCTTCATAATAATATTTTATTTCAATATAACAATATTTGGGAATAATCCTTCATTTAAAATTTAAAGTTACATAAAACAGAATTTTTCTACTTTAGTTACTATATTTTTGTTAAAATAAGGTTGTAAAATATAGCAAAAATGTAGTGGTAAAATTGATTTAACAAGGAATATCTGGGTTATGATTTGGGGGATTTTCAATGGGAGTTACAAAGAAATTAATATTTTCATACTTACTAATTGTATTCTTTATTATAATTCTCGGAGGAAGTGCTTTTTACGGATTATGGCATTTAGCTAAAAATGGGGACGAAATGTATTATAAGCGAGTTATTCCTCAAGGGGAAATTTCAAATATGACCCAGCTTGTGGAAAATACCAATGTACAAATGTTAACTTCTGTTCTTTATGAAGCGGAATCTTTTGCCGAAACGGCAAAAAATAGCATGTTAACTATCGATGATATTATCGTTCATTTGGACCAATATTCACTAAAAAAGGACGAAATGGAAATTATAGAAGCGATTAAATTAGATTGGGAAGTATATAAAGGCCACATTACAGACGCAATGCATTCAATTGAAAACAGGGAATTTACTGAAGCTGAATATCTATTACAAAGAAGTCATCCGTCATATAATCGTCTTAGTATAAGTTTACAATCGTTACAACAATTAAATCGAGAATATGCAGAAGCATTGAATAAAACGAACGGAGATATTTTTGAAAGACTACTATTGATAATCGTTATTCTAAATGTTTTTGCAGTCATTTGCGCAATTACGATTGGAGTTTTCATGGGCAGATCAATAGGAATTCCTCTAAAAAAGGTAACGAAACAACTACAAAAAATAGCGAAAGGAGACTTGACTGGAAAAACTTTAGATGTGAATCGGAAGGATGAAATTGGTCTCCTTATCAACGTTACAAATGAAATGAAAGCTATTCTTCATGACATATTAAATAAAATATCAATTGTATCAAAAACGGTTCATCAACATAGTGTCGAATTAAAACAAGTTTCAAACGAAGTAAGTGAAAGTTCAAATCAAGTAGCAACCGCAATGCAAGAGCTAACATCTGGATCTGAGACTCTTGCTGGCCATGCACAAGAATTGGCATTAGGAATGGACAACTTTGTACATGAAATTCTGCAAACAAATGAAAAAGGTGAATCTATAAAGTTATCTTCTTTTGAAGTATCCAAACTTACAGATGCTGGAAAGAAAATAATGGATTCTTCCGAAAGACAAATGGAATCTATAAACGGGATTGTAAAGGATGCGGTAGGAAAAGTTGAAGAGCTAGCAAATCAAACTCAGGAAATCTCTAAATTAATTGCGATTATTCATAAGGTCTCTGAACAAACGAATCTATTAGCGCTTAACGCTGCTATTGAAGCTGCCCGAGCTGGTGAACACGGGAAAGGTTTTGCAGTCGTAGCTGAAGAGGTGAGGAAGTTATCAGAACAAGTTGCTTCCTCTATAGCGGATATAACCAATATTGTAGAAAATATTCAAGAGCAGTCACAAGCTGTTCGTGTATCATTACAAAATGGGTATATTGAAGTGGAACAAGGTTCACAAATGATAAAAACAACTTCAGAAGCTTTTAAAGATATTGATGAATCTATTGAGCGGATGGTTTTAAATATCAAAGAAGCTGCTGAAAGACTAGCAAATGTAACAGCAGGTAGTAAAGATATGAATCAATCCATTGAAGAAATAGCTGCGATTTCAGAACAATCAGCCAGTGCTGTGGAACAATCGTCTGCAAGTACACAACAAATTAACAGTTCTGTTGAAGAAGTTGCTGGAAGAGCAAAAGAACTAGCGACACTATCGGAAGAATTAAATAATGTCATCAAAAACTTTAAATTATAATGTATATAACAATTAAAAGGGCTAACTCCATTCAATGGAATTAGCCTTATATGCTTATAATAGTAAACTTTTATCTATATTGTCTTTTAAAATATTAATGACACCTTGATTTTGTTCCATTGTGCCGATTGAAATGCGGATGCCATTGGCCATTGGACGAACTATATACCCTTTTTCAATGAATTTTGTGAAAACAGCTTCTGGATTTTTTGCGTGGATAAAAATAAAGTTCGTTTGTGATGGATAATAGGAAATTCCTAATGTATTTAATTCTTGTTCAAAAAATAGAATCCCTTTTCTAGTTTCTTCTACTGTGTATTTGATGAAGTCTTGGTCTTCTAAGGCGGCAGCGGCTGCTACTTGTGCAAGCGTCGATGTGTTGAAAGGTAAGCGGCCGATATTGAGTTTTTCAATTAAGTTCTCATTACCGACTGCATAGCCGATACGTAGGGAAGCTAGTCCATAGGCTTTTGAGAATGTCCTTAATACAATTAAATTTTTGTAATCCTTAATGAATGGAATTGTTTGCGGATAATCTTCTGCCATTACATATTCGTAATAAGCTTCGTCTAATACGACCGTCACATGACGGGGTATTTTTTGTAAAAAGTTCATCAACTCTTTTTCTGATACATAAGTTCCTGTTGGATTATTTGGGTTACAAATCCATACAATTTTAGTTTCATTATCAATAGTAGAGGCCATCTCGTCTAAATTAAAGTGACCATTGATGAGGGGAACTTCGCGTATTTCAGCGCCTTCAATAACGGCATGATGTTTATATTGCACAAAAGTTTGATCAGCCGTTACAATATTACTTCCTTCGCATAATAAAACGCGACTTAAAATTTGAATGACTTCATCCAGTCCAGCACCAAATAACAATTCTGTTTCTTTCACATTTACATGTTCAGCTACTTTTTTACGGAGGAGTTCTGCATGACCATCTGGGTAAGTAGATACTTCTTTGAGTGCTTTATTAACAGCTTGAGCAATTGTCGGAGAACAACCGAAGGCGTTTTCGTTTGAAGCAAGTTTTATTACATTGTCAACATTGTATTCCCTTTTAATCTGTTCTGGTGATTTCCCCGGTTTGTATGGTTGTAATTGTAAGATTCTTTCTTTCATGGCCCTCTCCCTCATTTCTAAATTAATTCTTTTAATATATATGCAAATGAATATGCAAAAAATCCCTACTGAAATCAGTAGGGACGAATCATCCGCGGTACCACCCTAATTGTGAAAAAATTTCACCACTCTTATATATAACGGTTTATCACCGTCTTTTCCTATTGAATAATAGAAAAAGAAGCTCAAGGAATGTAATTCGTGTTCATCTATGTACTGATTTGCATCAACCATCAGCTTTCTGAAACAGGGAGATAAACACTACTAAAGTCCTATCATTGCATCTTATTCAAAAATTATTAGAAATATTATGTAATTGATTATAGTTTGATTTCCTTAAAGAGTCAATAATAAGTTTATTTTGTACATTCTACAAAAATGCTTAAAAGTTTTGTGTTGGGGATAGGTTATCAGTCTAAAATTCAATGACTTTTATCTAATCAATTAGATAAAAGTCATTGATACAATGGTTTCTGATTCTTATAATTTGATGGCCATTTTTTTCGTTGTTAGACGAATTAGCCAGATGATAATCAAGCTCAATACGATGGAAGCAACGATAAAAGCCGAACTTGATAATTGAAAAGTTCCAATTGGTAACCAATCGTAAACGATATCCATCGTATTTGTCCCCCAAAACATTGAGCGAATGGAGATTAATGAGATAGAAATTAAAATATAGCCTAAACCGATCATTACGTTAAATCGATAAAAACCAGTGGTAATGAAATAGCCAACAATATAAAAGAAAAATAAGTTTAATGTGTTTAATAAGAGGGCCAAGCTTAAATTTTCATGAACCCCAGTTGGAGCATCTAGAATCGAAAACACAATCGCTTCTATTAAATTCCCTGAAGTATCTTCTTTGTCAAATACTGGCATATCAGTAATGGTGACAGGTAAATTAAATAGATCAACAATCCATCCTACTAATAAACTTAGAATTAGCGTAATGATAGGAATTACGATAGATAGACCGATTGCAGCTAAAAGGGATCCTTTAAAAACATCTCTTCTTGTTAACCCATTTTGTACAAAAAAGGGAAGAAATGCATAAGCGGCAATGATACCAATAACTAACATATAAATATTCCCAGCAATATGAGAAGCTAGAAAATAATCAGTGACTTCATTATTATCTGAACGAGTTCCTAGCAAATTTGCGCAAATTTGTATAATATGAACCAAAAACGATATACCGATAAACCAGACTGTCCATTTCATTTGTTCAGTAAACATATTGGAACCAATTTTTAATGAGATGGGCTGTTGTTGCATACTATTAAACCTCCTCCGTTAAATGGATAAATAAATCTTGTAGGGGAATTGGACCGACATCAAGTCCAAGTCTTTCGGCATCGTAACGTTGTTTTTCAAGTAATTTTTCATATACCATAACCGATTTTGTATTGCCTAGTTGTTGTTCGTTTAAAATTTTCATACCGCTGGTGAATTCATCGACAACTCTACTTTCCCCAGTTATTGAAACACCTTTGGAAATTAAGTCTTCATATTCTTCTTGTACAATTAATTTTCCTTTTTTAATGATTAAAACTTCATCAAACAAGTAATCCATCTCTGAAACTAAATGAGTGGAGAGTATAATTATGCGAGGATTTTTTTCCTGATCTGCCAAGATTTCTTTATAAAACATTTCTCGTGTTGGTGCATCCATTCCTAAATACGCTTCATCAAAAATCGTAAGAGGTGCTCGACTGGCTAAACCAATTGTGACACTCATGGCTGATTGCATTCCTTTCGATAATTTATTAACAGGTTTTTTTAATGGTAAGTGAAAGCGATCAATTAAATAGTTCGCGTATTCCTTATCAAAATTTGGTCGGTAGTATTCGGCAATTTGGAGCATCTCTTTTACTGTACCTGTTTCATCTTTATAATCTTTTTCATAGACAAATGCGACTTGTTGCATAATTTTGGCATTTTCAAATGGCTCTTCACCGTCAATAAGAATTTTTCCTTCTGTTGGTTCTCTAAAGGATGCGATAAGGGAAAGTAAGGAGGTTTTTCCTGCACCATTACGACCGAGTAGACCGTATGTTTTTCCGTTTTCCAGTTCAAAAGATATGTTTTTTAAAGCTTCAAAATCATTATATTTTAAAGATAAGTTTTTCACTTCGACCTTCAATGTGTTTACACCCTTTCTTTTGCTTTTTTAATAAGCGTTATTAATTCTTCGTCGGTAATTCCAAGAATTTTAGCTTCCTCAATAAGATGAATAATATAATTATCTACGAATTGTTCCTTCCGCTTTTTTATTAGCGTTTCTTTTGCTCCTTCTGAAACGAACATACCAACCCCCCGCTTTTTATAAAGAATGCCTTCATCAACGAGTTGATTAACGCCTTTTGCAACAGTCTGGTGATTTACTTTATAAAAGTTGACTAACTGGTTGGTAGAAGGTGCTTGTTCTCCTTCCTTCAATATATCTCGTAAAATTTGATCTTCAATTTTTTCACGGATCTGTAAGTATATAGGTTTATTGTTATCGGGGAGTTTGCTCAAACATTATTCACCACCTAGTTTTCTGGTGTTATGGTTATACAGTTCAATGTATAAGTGTATGTGTATGAATACAAAATGTCAACTGTTCTTTTGACATAATTCCCAAATTAGTACTAAAATAAGAAAGGATGGAGGTATTAAATTGAAACAAGGAAAAATTTTTACTAAAGATTTTATTATTCTTTTTTCTGCTACTTTTTTTGTAGCGCTTATTTTTTATTTACTGATGACCTCATTTGCCTTATATGCAGTTCAGCAATTTGCTGCATCTGAAAGTGAGGCGGGGTTAGCTGCAGGTATTTTTATAATCGGTGCTTTATTTGCTAGACTACTAGCTGGTAAGTATATTGAAGTCATCGGTCGTAACAAGTTATTGTACAGCAGTCTTATATTATTTTTAATCGCCATTTTATTTTACTTTTTCGCAAATAGTTTAGGTTTATTATTGATCATCCGTTTTATTCATGGAATGGGCTTTGGGGCATCTTCGACAGCGATGTCCACGGCTGTGATGGATATGATCCCTTATGAGCGAAAAGGAGAAGGGACTAGCTATTTCACCTTAAGTTCTGTATTTGCTACTGCATTGGGACCGTTTTTAGGTTTGTACTTAACACAAAATTTTGACTTCCAACAAATTTTCATCATCTGTACAATTTTTACCGTTATTAGTTTGATTCTTTCCTTTTTTGCTAAAATCCCTGAAGCAGAAATTTCTGAGAAAAAATTGAACGAATTAAAAAAAGGATTTCACTTTCAAGACTTTATTGAGATGAAGGCATTACCAATTTCCTTTGTGATGATTATCCTCGGAATCGCCTATGCAAGTATCATTTCATTTATTAATGTTTATGCGATTGAACTTCAATTACAAGATGCAGCAAGTTTATTTTTTATTGTTTATGCGATTGTTCTATTATTCACAAGACCGTTGACCGGTAGATTACTAGATATAAAAGGAGATAATATTGTCATTTATCCTGCAATCATTTTTCTCACAATATGTCTTGTTTTATTAAGTCAGGCACGCGTTGGATTTGTCCTTTTATTAGCAGGTGCCTTTTTAGCATTAGGTTTCGGAACACTGGTGTCTTGTGGACAGGCAATTGCGGTTAAGGAAGCACCGAAAGAAAGGGTAGGTCTTGCCGTTTCAACTTTTTATATTTGTTTAGATGGTGGAGTAGGCATTGGACCATACTTAATCGGATTTATCATTCCGTATGTAGGTTTTCGAGGGATGTATTTAATTTTGGCGTTATTCGTCTTTTTAACTGTTATCCTTTATTACTTTCTACATGGAAAAAAAGCAGCAGCCAGAAGAAAAGAAAAGGAACAATTACAAAAAGTATTATAGATATGATTGGAGACTGTTTTACATGCAGTCTCCTTTATTTTTACATAACAAATATATTGTCGTTTCAATATCCGATATTATGATTCGTTAATTAGAGGAATAAGTTGTAAAAGTAGTTGGAAACACTTATGAGTCTGAAAGATAATAAATTAAAATTAGTCCAGAGATTTTTGTACTTTATGAATTGTTTTTCTCCATTGGTTTAGCAGGAGTTGGATTATTGATGGGAATTGGTATGTATTTTACTACACGCTTGTTGTTGAAAGGTTTTGTGAAATATCTAAAATACAATATGTCCATGGTGAAAGGCGGTATGAAACATGCTTAATATAAAAAAGATCTCCTTAATTGCACTGCTCCTTTTATTGATTGGTGTCATCGGTTGTTTATTAACCTTTCAATCTGCCTTTCAAGCAGAGCCGATTCATGAAGAGAGAACTTTTAATCAGGACATTAAACATATAAAAATTAATTCAGATAATGCCACAGTCAATGTGATGCGAACATCTGATCCAGAAATCGTAGCTGAACTAACGGGTACAAATTCCAAAGGCAGAAAATCTCACTTTAATACTGAGGTAAAAGGAGATACACTAGTTATTGATTTTGATGAAGCACAAGTGAAATATTTTAATTTTCTGTTTCACGAATATCATTTGCAGTTAAACGTATATCTTCCAGAAAAGATATATGATTCTATAACAGTGGATTTAGTTAATGGAAATGTCGATATTGAGGAACTACAAGTGACAGATTTAAAAGCAAAAACCGTAAATGGGAAAATTAACATAGAATATGTAGAAACTTCAAATGTACAAGTGCTGTCTGAAAATGGTGCTATTTACCTTAAACATACAACAGGTCAAATTTTAGGGAATGTAACGAATGGAAAAATTACAATTGAAGCAGAACATCTAGAACAAAATATGAACTTAGAAAGTATAAACGGTGCGATTGATGTTCGTACCATGACAGATCCAACAAATGTTGACATTGATGTAGAAAATGAAAATGGGATAGTACGACTGTTTGGAGAAAAGGATTATCATTTCACAGTTGGAAATGGAGAACATCATATTCATTTAAAATCTGTAAATGGTAATATATCAGTAAGAAAATAACTAATAACGATGAACCATGGTTGTAAGATCCTTTGAACTAAATAAAGACGTCTCAAGGTCCTTATTTCCACGAAAACTAAGTATTTTAATGTATACCTAAAATCAACTTTATATCGCTCAATTTGGAGTGGTGAAATAAGAGGAAAAGATGTTTATGAAATTAAAGATAAAACAAAGATTAGCACAAATCTACAATTGGAATGTATATATTCAGAGAATGAAAGGTTGATAATCAAGAAAGATTTTGGTGATCATAGGATTTTTGTAGTAAATGGAAATGAGTCTCTTGTAGCTGACATAAAATTAACAAGAGTCATTCCTCCTCTAGAAGTGAAAGCTAAGATATATTCACATGAGGAACGTTTTTGATAATTGTCGCTTTATATTACTTATTTAAAAAAATTTAAAGCAATTTAACATAGCTAGTGATACTTTGAGCGGTGGCCGTTTGAACAAACTTTATCTTCATGAATCATCAGGATTTATTAGAAAAACGAAGGTCAGATTCTTTCGTACCTATGTACAATATGAATCTGACCTTGGTAATTAAGCTAGTTGTAATTCAAGTTTTTTTGCTGCTTCAGTTACTCGTTGTAGTCCTTCAGCAATAATTTCTTCAGCACGGTCTGGATTTGCATTATGTCCTTCAATTATAACTTCGGCAATAATTTCCATACCGAACATTCCACCAAAAACATTACGCATATAATTCACAGACATATCCATTGGTGCTGTTTCAGGAGTAGAATAAATGCCGCCACGTGCATTTAATAAAATAACTTTTTTATCAGCCATTAATTGCACCAGTTTACCATTTTCATCATATTTAAATGTATATCCTGCTTCCCAAATATAATCAATAAATGTTTGTAGTTTAGCAGGAATTGTTAAATTCCATAATGGGAATGCAAATACAATAATATCTGCTTTAGAGAAGGCAGCTTTTGCTTTTTGTTTAGCAGTTAAAATCCGTTGTTCAAGTTCTGTAAGTGGTTCATTTTTTGCTAGTTTACCTAAAGCATTAAATAAATCTTGACCTATGTAGGGCATATCTTCGGCAAATACATCATAGACTGACACGTTTAAATGTTTATGATCTTTAATTGCATTTAGAAAGGTTTCGAACATTTTACTTGAAACACTTTCTGATGCTGGGCGATTGTTTCCCTTTACAATCAAAACATTCATAGAAATACCTCACTTTTTCTATATTTTTTGTATATGTGTTTTATTTTCCGTTTTTAGATTGTTGCTCAATGATGCACAAAAGCATATAAAATTTTATCAAATCGAATACCATTTGAAAAATAAAAACACTTGGAATATAAGTTGAAACGCCGTAATGAAAATTTTCCCTTGACAATATATTAGGAATTGTATAATATTATTTTAAAATTTATTCGTTTAACGCTATGAAGAAGAAGAGTAGTCGATTGAAACACTATAGAGAGCTGGTGGTCGGTGCAAACCAGTGTGGGAAAATCGATGAATGGGCTTCTGAGCTCCAAACCGAACCATGGATTGCCATGCAGTAGGCTTTGGCGATATGTCTCGTCGTTACATGAGACAGTGATTAAACATTATTTGTTTAGTCACGTCAAAGTGAGCTGCATTCAGCTAATAAAGGTGGTACCGCGGTCCCTCGTCCTTTACGGATGAGGGACTTTTTGCATTTTATAATATTTGGTGTGTTCGCTCGAAGTATGATCTCGTCTTTTAAAATTGAATATAAAAAATCGATGAGCAAGAGAAGTAAGTAACTTTGAAACGTTCCAGAGAGCTGGTGATGGTGGGATTCCAGTACGTGAATGGTTACCGAATGGACTTGCAAGAGACTTCCTGAACGAAATTGTTCAAGTATGGAGGTCCGTTTTCCGACGTTACACGGATAGGATATAAGGATGTCGCTTCATCCCGTATCCGAAAGAGATGAAAAGAGAAGACATTTTTGTTTTCCTTTTCAATAGAGGTGGCACCGCGGTGTTTAATCGCCCTCTACAGACACAACAAGTTTGTGTTTGTAGAGGGTTTTTATTTTGGAAGAAATATAGGAGGTTTAACATGAGTAAATCTTATAAAGTGGTTGTCGAAAAGAATGAAACAGTCACCCCCGTTGATGTTTATGAACGATTACAAGGCAAAAAGAAATTTTTACTTGAAAGTACTTTTCAGCACGAGACGAAAGGAACATTTTCATTTATCGGCACAAACCCTTATATGGAAATGATGGGATGTGGAAATGAGACCATTCTGCAATATCCAGATGGTCATATCGAAAGAATTCAGGAAAATGCTTTAAGTTTTTTAAAAAAACATTTTCCGAAAATTGAGGTAAATCTTCCTGTTCCATTTTATGGTGGTGCAGTGGGTTACGTATCTTATGATATGATTCGACAATTTGAAAAGATTGGCCACGAACAACCGGATGAGATTGATATGCCTGATTTACATTTCATGCTTTATCAATCCATCATTGCTTTTAATCATGAAACAAATGAGATCTATTTCATCGCAATCACTTTTGAAAATGAGCCTGAACATGTATTGGATAGTCGATTGGAAGATTTACAAAGCGTTCTTTCAACCCAATCCTCTTATAAAAAGAAAGATTCATGTTTGATTGATTTTCAATTAACGATGACAGAACAAGCCTTTAAAGAAAAGGTCGAGAAGGCTAAGCATTATATTGAAAAAGGCGATGCTTTCCAAGTCGTGTTATCACAAAGAATGAAAGGTAGTCTTAAAGGAAATCCTTTTGCTTTTTATTTAAAACTTCGGGAAGCGAACCCATCCCCTTACATGTTTTATATCGATTTTGAGGATTATCAGTTGCTCGGTGCTTCACCGGAAAGCCTTGTTCAAACTATTAATCGTGAAATTATTACAAATCCAATTGCAGGAACAAGACCAAGGGGAAAAACAAAACAGGAAGATGAAATGCTAGAAAAAGAGCTGTTAGCGGATGAGAAGGAGATAGCCGAGCACAAAATGCTTGTGGATTTAAGTCGAAATGACTTAGGCCGTGTATGTGAAATTGGTTCAATTTATATGCCTAAATTTATGAAAATTGAAAAATATCAACATGTGATGCACATTGTGTCAGAGGTGAAAGGACGTTTAAGAAATGATTTCACAAGTATCGATGCCTTAATTGCTTGTTTACCTGCTGGAACCGTATCCGGTGCACCAAAAATTCGAGCTATGCAAATTATCAATGAACTGGAAGAACAAAAACGAGGGGTGTATGCCGGTGGTATCGGTTTTATTAATTGGAATTTTGACCTTAATTTTGCACTTGCGATTCGCACCCTCGTTGTGAAGGATGGTTTCGCATATCTTCAAGCGGGAGCAGGAATTGTCTATGATTCGGTGCCGGAGCTTGAATATAAAGAAACTATAAATAAAGCACGATCGCTGATGGAGGTGGCTAAGGGTGTTCCTGTTAATCGATAATTATGATTCATTCACGTACAATCTTTATCAGTATTTTTCAGAACAGGATGTTCATGTGAATGTCGTCCGAAATGACAAGATATCTTTGGCAGAGATTGCAAAAATGAATCCGGAAGCCATTATCTTATCTCCAGGACCTGGACTTCCTGAACAAGCTGGTATCTGTAAAAGTTTAATAGAACAGTTTTATGATTCTCTTCCCATATTTGGCGTTTGTCTAGGTCATCAAGCGATTGCTATTGCCTTTGGTGCTAAATTGAAACAGTCGGAAAAGATTATGCATGGAAAGACTTCTGATATGGAGCATTGTAAAACAGGCTTGTTTGCTAATTTACCAGATTCATTGGAAGTGATGCGATACCATTCTTACGTCGTTGACCAATATACATTACCGGAAGAATTAGAGATTACAGCTTTATCCAAAGATGATGAGGAAATAATGGCTATAAAACATAAGGATTATCCGGTTTATGGAGTACAGTTTCATCCGGAATCGATAGGAACAGTAGCAGGTAAGCAAATCATTCAAAATTTTTTACAAGAAATTCAAAGGAGGAATGTGGGATGAAATTTTATTTGGAAAAATTAATCAACGGTCAAAGTTTAAATTATGAAGAGATGAAAGTTGTAACAGAGTATTGTATTACACAAGCGACGGATACGCAGATTGCTTCTTTGTTAACAGCGTTAAAGGCAAAAGGAGAAACAGCCGATGAAATTGCAGGCATTGTAGATGTTATCCGTGCAAAGTCAACGTTTAAAACAAGTCCCTTACAAGATGCGATTGATAATTGCGGTACAGGGGGAGATCAATCGTTTAGCTTTAATATTAGCACAACGAGCGCTTTTGTTATTGCTGGAGCGGGTGTCACCGTCGCTAAACATGGCAATCGTAGTGTGACAAGTAAATCGGGTAGTGCTGATGTTCTGGAGACTCTAGGAATTTCGTTAAGTTTATCCAATGAACAGGTTGAAGAATTGTTACACGAAAATAAAATTGCCTTTTTGTTTGCACCCAATGTTCATCCGTCATTAAAAATATTTACTAAAGTTCGCCGTGAATTAGGGCTTCGTACGGTATTCAATGTTATTGGCCCTTTAGTCAATCCTGTTGACCTTGATACTCAGTTTTTAGGTGTCTATGACAAAGCATTACTGACTATGCTTGCTGAAACCCTTAAAAAATTAGGAAGAAGAAGAGCGATGGTGATTCATGGTGCGGGTGGTTTAGATGAAGCGACATTAGCTGGGGAAAATCATATTGTTTTTTTAAATGAAGGAAAAATAAATTCTTTTACGCTTCGTCCGGAAGACGTCGGCCTACCCTATTACGCGATAGAGGAAATTAGAGGTGGTGATGCATTACAGAATGCAGAAATTTTATTACAAGTGTTGAACGGCAAAATCGGCGCTCATTACTATACTGTACTCTTAAATGCTGGATTAGCATTGTTTACTAGTGGCAAAGCGGAGAGCATACGCGAAGGAGTTAAGCTTGCAGAAGAAAGTATTCAATCTGGAGCAGCTTTAAAACGATTAGAAGGACTGGTGAAATATTGTAAAAATTTAAGCGGGGTGTACTAAATGACAATTTTAAATGACATTTTGACAGAAAAAAAAATGGAAGTGAGCAAATTAAAGAAAGATTCATTTATAAAGGGGCCAGAAAAAAAGGTACCAACTTTTAAAGAACGTGTCCAACAATCCAGTCACATGAATATTATAGCAGAAATTAAACGGGCCTCCCCCTCTAAAGGAGAAATCGATCTTGGTGTAGACCCGATTGTAAGAGCAAAACAATATGAACAATTAGGTGCTGCTGCAATCTCGGTGTTGACAGATGAACCGTTTTTTAAGGGGTCTATGGATGACCTTCGCCTAGTAAGAGAAGCGGTTGATATTCCGATATTATGTAAAGATTTTATTATTGATCCCATCCAAATTGATTTTGCAAAGGCGAATGGTGCGAACATCATTCTGCTCATTGTAGCTGCACTATCTCAAGAGGAATTGGTTGAACTTTACCAATATGCGAAAGAATTAAATTTAGAAGTTCTAATTGAGGTACACAATGAGGAGGAAATGAAACGGGCCTTGGGGTTAAATCCAGAAATAATTGGGATTAATAATCGAAATTTAAAATCCTTTGACGTAAGTCTAGCAACGACTGAGAAATTAGCGGCAATGATTTCAAATGCTGACACAATTATCGTTAGTGAAAGTGGAATGAAAACAAAAGCAAATGTTGAATTGGCAAGGGATGCGGGTGCAAAAGCTATACTGGTTGGCGAAACATTTATGTTGGCGGAAGACTTAGCCAAGAAGTTTCAAGAATTCCAAGTCGATTTGACTTGAAACTAAAGGGGCAAGAGAACATGTTAGTTAAAATTTGCGGAATTCGAACAAAAGAGGCGGCAGAAGCAGCCGTGCAGGCTGGAGCTGATTTTATAGGCTTTGTTTTTGCCGATAGTAAGCGGAATATTTCAGCTGAGCGTGCAGCGATTATTGCCCAGGGATTACCAACACAAGTAAAAAAAGTTGGTGTTTTTGTAGATGAACAGCCGGAACGAATGATAGAAATTGCAAAACTTGTGGGCCTGGATTATCTTCAATTACATGGGGATGAATCAGCTGATATCGCTAGTCAGTTGCCATTTAACATTATTAAAGCAATACCGGCTGAACCTTTATATCTCAATAAAATTCGAGGTTACCCTTGTGATTATTATTTGATAGATAGTCCAAGTGAGAATAGAGGCGGAAGTGGAAAAACGTTTAACTGGGAATTAATGGAAAAATACGATTTAGATCGAAAGAAACTTTTGTTAGCCGGTGGTTTAACGGAAGGAAATGTTCAAAAAGCAATTGAGATTGTTCATCCTATTGGGGTTGATGTTTCAAGTGGAGTTGAAACGAATGGAGAAAAAGATGTTGTAAAAATAAAACGGTTCATTCATAAAGCAAAAGAGGAAAGGTGATAAAAGATGACAACCTATACTTTACCAGATAAAAATGGAAAATTTGGGCATTACGGTGGTCAGTTTGTTCCGGAGTTATTAATGCCTGCATTAATTGAATTGGAAAAAGCCTATGAAACAGCTAAGAACGATCCGGAATTTCAGCAAGCGTTAAGTTATCATTTAAAACAATATGTTGGGAGGAAGACCCCTTTATATTATGCGGAACAGTTAACAAATCATGTTGGTGGAGCAAAAATTTTTCTTAAGCGAGAAGATTTAAATCATACAGGAGCACATAAAATTAATAACACAATTGGGCAGGCTTTGCTGACAAAACGAATGGGGAAAAAGAAAGTGATAGCAGAAACCGGTGCTGGACAACATGGAGTTGCTACTGCTACGGTAAGTGCTTTATTTGATTTAGATTGTATCATTTTTATGGGAGCAGAAGACATCGAACGTCAGCGGTTAAATGTTTTTCGGATGGAATTATTAGGAGCAGAAGTACGCAGTGTACCGAATGGAAGTGGAACTTTAAAAGATGCGACTAATGAGGCATTACGTTATTGGGCAAGTCATGTTCAAGATACTCATTATATAATTGGTTCAGCAGTTGGCCCACACCCATTTCCAAAAATGGTTCGTGACTTTCAATCGGTGATTGGTAAAGAAACAAAAGAACAGATATTGGAACAAGCGAAAAAATTACCTGATGCTGTTGTTGCCTGTGTTGGTGGTGGTAGTAATTCGATCGGTATGTTCTATCCATTTGTTGAAGAGAAAAATGTCAAACTCTTTGGTGTAGAAGCAGCGGGGTTAGGTCTAAGAACAAATCAACATGCGGCTGCAATTACAAAAGGAGAAAAAGGGATATTACACGGTGCTTTATCTAAAGTGTTACAAGACGATCATGGGCAAATTAAAGAAGCATTTTCAATTTCCGCTGGCCTTGATTACCCTGGTGTTGGTCCTGAACATAGTTATTTACATGACATAAATCGGGTAATGTATGTTTCGGTAACTGATAAAGAAGCTTTAGATGCATTTCAACTTTTATCAAAAACGGAAGGAATAATCCCGGCGTTAGAAAGTTCCCATGCCGTTGCTTATGCCATTAAATTAGCAAAGGTAATGCGTTCAGATGAAACCATTGTTGTCTGTTTATCTGGTCGAGGCGATAAAGATGTCGAGCAAGTACAAAAACGATTGGAGGTAGAGTGATGGGGAAAGAGCGGATTGAAAGGACATTTCAGAATAAGTTATTAAGGGGAGAAAAGCTCTTTATTCCATATCTTATGGCTGGTGATGGTGGGTTAGATGTTTTAGACGAACGAATTCAATTTTTAGAAAAATGTGGGGTATCAGCGATTGAACTTGGCATTCCGTTTTCGGATCCCGTTGCTGATGGACCTACTATACAGAAGGCGGGATTGCGATCTCTTAAAGAAGGAACAACTTTGACCGGTGTTTTAAAGCACTTGAAAAAATGTAAAAAGACTAGAACTGTACCAATAATTCTTATGGCCTATTTGAATCCAATCTACCGTTATGGCTTAGAAAATTTTGCCGTAGATGCTAAGGAAGCTGGAGTAGATGGGGTTATCATTCCAGATGTACCTTTGGAAGAGGAGGAACTTGTTACTGGATATTTACATCAACATCATATTGCATTTATCCGGTTAGTCGCCTTAACAAGCTCTAGGGACCGTGTAAAGGAAATTGCGAGTCGTTCGGAAGGATTTTTATACGCTGTTTCCGTAATGGGAACAACAGGAGCACGAAAGAATCATGATTCACACGTGAAAGATTATTTAGAAATGTTAAAACGGTATAGTTCTGTTCCTGTCTTAGCAGGATTTGGTGTATCAAATGTAGAGCAAGCAAGAAAATTAAGTTACCATTGTGACGGTGTCATTGTTGGAAGTCGAATTGTTGAATTATTTCATGAAGATAGGACAGAAGAAATAAAAGTGTTCATTCGTGGAAGTATTCACCACACATTAGAACCTAGTCACAAGGGTTAAACGACTCGGTATGTTTTAGGGGAGATTGTTCTGCAATATGCAATGCTATAAAAGGCATTCGCTGTGTATTACGAAGTTACACTAAAAAAAATCACTCATAATTGGGAATTTTAATCGAAAAAACGAGCAAATTGCTCATAAACATGATTAATTTTAACTAATTCAGCCATTTTAAGGAAAAAAAACGGTTTGAAACGAAGTAAAGTGTGCGATTTTTATTAAAAAATGTGCTAAACTTAAAAAATGCGTGCGAAAACCTAATAAAAGTGTGCGAATTCATAAATTTTTGTGCGAAATTGAGTGAAAACTGTGCGTATGAGTTCATTTTTGTGCGAACTTTTTTGCCGCTTTTTGTATTGGTTCCCAACCTCCTACAATACACTTAAAATGAATCTTGTCTTTCTTCATCGTATAATAAATAGTATGAAACAGTATATTCTGAATGGAGGTTTTTCTTTTGTATAACTTATTTAGCCCGTATCAAATTAAAGGATTGGAATTAAAAAATCGAATCGTTATGCCACCGATGTGTCAATATTCTGTGACAAAAAAAGACGGTATACCAAATGAATGGCATTATGTACATTATGTAAGTCGAGCAATTGGTGGAACAGGTCTCATTATTATTGAAATGACTGATGTAGAACCAGATGGGCGAATTACAGATTATGATTTAGGATTATGGTCTGACGCTCAAGTTCCAGCATTTCAGAGAATTATTGAAGGGTGTCATCAACATGGCGCAAAAGTGGGGATTCAAATTGCCCACGCGGGAAGAAAAGCAGAAGATGCGGAAATTCCAGTAGCACCATCACCAATCCCATTCAATAATGATTTCAAAACACCGCGAGAATTAACGACTGATGAAGTAAAAGAAATGGTAGAAAAGTTCCGTCAAGCTGCCCGACGAGCTGTACAAGCTGGCGTTGACACAATTGAACTACATGGTGCCCATGGATATCTCATACACGAATTTCAATCTCCACTAACAAATAAACGGACAGATGTATATGGTAAAGATTTAGCACTGTTTGGCAGAGAAGTGATTCAAGCAGTTAAAAGTGAAATGCCAGCACATATGCCACTCATTTTACGTATCTCTGCTGTCGAGTATGTTGAAAATGGATATGGAATTGACCATGCGATTGAACTTGTCAAACAGTATAAAGAAGCCGGTGTTGATCTCTTCCATATAAGTTCTGGTGGAGAAGGACCAATTGGAAGCGGTGGTAAACCTGGATCTCATGCTGCATATCAAGTACCTTTTGCAAGGAAAATTAAAGAAGCCTGTGATGTTCCGGTTATTGCGGTAGGGAGATTAGAAGAACCACAATTAGCAAATTCAGTCATAGCCAATGGTGACGCAGATCTCGTTGCGATTGGACGTGGCATGTTAAGGAATCCAAATTGGGCACTTGAAGCTTCGATTCAATTGAGACAAGAAGGGGTCATTCCAAAACAATACTTAAGAGGTTTCCCAAGGGTGAAATAATAGGTAAAAACCAGACCTATATGACAGGTCTGGTTTTTTCATTAAAAATAAACTTTTATCTTTTGATATGTTTTTTAAACATTTGTTTTGTTTCTTTATTTAATGATTTAAATAAGCTAATGGTCATCAGGATCATTATTACTGAAAATGGTAAAGCGGCAACAATCATTGCATTTTGTAAAGCCATTAATCCTCCAGAATATAATAACACTAGTGCTATAGATGTAAGTAAGATTCCCCACATAAGCTTGATCCGGTTTGCTGGATTGGCAACCCCATTAGTCGACATCATAGCTAGAACAAATGTGCCAGAATCGGCAGATGTAATAAAAAACACAGCTACTAAGATTATGGCAATAATGGACATTCCCATTCCAAATGGAAAATGATCAAATACTCCGAAAAGCGCCTGTTCTAATGCTAGTTCAGATATTTTAGCAACACCTGACGACTCTAAATGAATTGCAGTTCCACCGAAGGCAGAAAACCATATGAATCCAAAAATGGAAGGGATAAGTAGGACGCAAAGAACGAATTCGCGTATGGTTCTTCCCCTTGAAATTCTCGCAATAAAAATTCCGACAAATGGTGACCAGGCAATCCACCATGCCCAATAAAATATTGTCCAGGAATTAATCCAATCACGAATATCCGCATTCAGTGGTGCCAATCGAAAACTCATATAAGGAAGGTTTTGTAAATAAGTACCGATTGTGTTCGTAAATAAATTTAAAATCATCATCGTTGGACCGAATATAAGCATAATTACTAACAGTAATCCAGCTAAAAACATATTTCCATTACTTAAAATTTTAATCCCCTTTCCAAGACCAGACAAAGATGATGCAATAAATAAAAAGGTAACAACTACGATAATAATGATTTGTATGGAAAAATTAGTCGGTATTCCAAAAAGGAAGGAAAGCCCCCCATTGATTTGCATCGCACCGAAACCTAATGTAGTTGCTACTCCAAAAACCGTCGATAGGATGGCTAAAATATCAATAATTTTTCCTGTTTTTCCGTTCACTTTTTTACCTAATATCGGTTTTAATGTGTTACTAATTGTTAAAGGTTCTTTCTTTCGAAAAGTAAAATAAGCGATGATTAATCCTACGATTCCATAAATGGCCCATGCATGTAATCCCCAATGAAAAAAAGTATAGGTGAGTGCGTCCTTAATTGCATTCGCCGTTCCAGTTTCCCCTGTCGGAGAACTGATGGCATAATGACTAATGGGTTCAGCGGAACCATAGAAAACAAGACCGATCCCCATTCCAGCACTAAAAAGCATAGCAATCCAGGATGAACGTGTAAAATCAGGCTTATCATCTTGATTTCCTAATTTGATACGTCCCATCGGAGTGATAAATAAATAAATGCAGACGATTAAAAAAATGGTAGCAACGATTAAATAATACCAGCCAAAATAGTCTGTGATAAAATACTGTATATTTTCTGTAGCCGTTTCAAGAGCTTTTGGTGCGATGATACCAAATAATACAATGAGTGATAGAAAAATTGCAGAAATATAAAAGACAGACTTATCTTTCATCATTTTAATTCCCCTAACTTGTAATAAAGATAGAAAACAATGTTTTCATTTTTAATATGCCTAATTCAAATCATAATAATCCAACAGTTTAAAAGTTAGGTGAAAAAAGACATGGCTAATATTAGCCATGTCTTCTGAAAAATCTTGCAATTGTTACCATCCACGTTCTTGCATTCTTTCCTCTGAAGCAAGTGTGGCAACATCAATCCCTTTCATCGGTGTTCCTAAATCTTTAGATAGTTTTCCAATTAAATCATAATCTTTATAGTTAGCAGTTGCTTGTACAATGGCATTAGCAAACTTTTCTGGTGTTTCTGATTTAAAAATACCAGAACCTACAAATACACCGTCTGCCCCTAATTCCATCATCAATGCAGCATCAGCTGGTGTTGCGACGCCGCCAGCGGCATAGTTGAGCACAGGTAATCTTCCAACTTCTTTAATTTGTTTTAAAATTTCATATGGTGCCCCAAGGTTTTTTGCTTCCGTAATTAATTCATCCTCATTCATATTTACTACTTTACGGACTTGGGCATTTACTTTTCGGAGATGTCTTACAGCTTCAACGATATTTCCTGTACCAGCTTCCCCTTTTGTTCGTAACATTGATGCTCCTTCACCGAGACGACGAGCCGCTTCACCTAAATCACGACTACCACAAACAAATGGAACAGTAAATTCACTTTTTAATAAATGAAATTCTTCATCGGCAGGTGTTAAAACTTCGCTCTCATCTATGTAATGAACACCAAGGGCTTCTAAAACTCGTGCTTCTACAATATGTCCAATACGAACTTTCGCCATTACGGGAATATTGACTGCATTCAATACTTCTTCGATAACTTTAGGATGGGCCATCCGCGCGACACCACCATTTTTACGAATGTCTGATGGGACCTGTTCTAAAGCCATTACTGCCACTGCACCAGCTGCTTCAGCAATTTTTGCTTGTTCTGCATTGATAACGTCCATTATGACGCCACCTTTTGGAAACTGTAATTTCGTCATTTTCTACACTCCTTTAAAAATTGTTGTATTTTTTTAAATTTACTATATTATAAAAAGTAACTGGTATGATAAAAAGTTCCAGTTTTGATAAATTTAACGGGACCAGATGAAGGTGAAGAAAAAATGGATATGTTAGCTTGTGAGTTGAAAAGAGACATTGATATACCGATATATGAACAGTTGTATCGATATATCAAAAATGAAATTATTGCTGGGAGAATTGATTATGGTGTGAAACTACCATCAAAAAGAAAGTTAGCAGATTATTTAAAAATAAGTTTAAACACCGTTGAAACGGCCTATGAACAACTGATAGCTGAAGGGTATATCAAAAGCGTACCACGAAAGGGTTATTTTGTTTTAGCTTACGAGGAGTTAGATATTCTAAATTTAGATCATGAGATTGTTCATTTTGATGAGGATGAAAAAGTTCAAATTCAGTATAACTTTCATCCGAGCTGGATTGATACAGAAAACTTCCCTTTTGCTAAATGGCGAAAGTATGCAAAAGAAATCATTGGTGAAGAACATCAAACACTGTTATTACATGGCGACGCACAGGGCGAATACAGTTTACGTTGTGAAATTGCTCATTATTTATATCAATCGAGAGGGGTCACATGTTCTCCAGAACAGATTATTATTGGGGCAGGAATTGAAGCATTACTCTTGATGCTCATTCAACTTTTTGAAAAGGAAACGGTTTATGGTGTAGAAGATCCAGGGTATCATGTGATTTCAAAGATATTAAAAAATTTCCCTAATGAAGTCAAACCAATAACAGTAGATAGTGAAGGTATACAGGTAAAAGTCATTGAACGATTAAAGCCAGATGTAGTCTATGTGACACCTTCACATCATTTTCCATATGGTTCTGTGCTATCGGTGAACAGAAGAATTCAATTACTAAAATGGGCACAAGAGAAGAAGAATCGATTTATTATTGAAGATGATTATGATAGTGAATTTCGTTATAGTGGGACACCGATTCCGTCTTTGCAAAGTATGGATCAAGCGGGAAAAGTAATTTATTTAGGTACATTTTCTAAGTCATTAATGCCTTCCATTCGAATGAGTTACATGGTTCTTCCAAATCAGCTGCTTAAATTATATAAAAGAAAATTATCATTTTACCATTGCACAGTGCCACGTTTAAACCAAGCGATATTAACACAGTTTATGCAAGCAGGTGATTTCGAACGCCACTTGAATCGGATGCGGAAAATTTATCGACGCAAGTTAGAAAAAACATTAGAAATGTTACGACCATATAAAAAGGAAATTAAGGTCATTGAAGCCCATTCCGGTTTTCACATCGTGTTAATGGTACAAAACGGTATGGAGGAAAAAGAGCTAGTGGAGCGGGCATTGAAAGAGAAAGTGAAGGTGTATCCGTTATCGTATTACTTATTAGAAGAAAAGGCGGAAGCTCCACCAAAGATTGTCTTTGGATTTGCCGGTGTTCCGGAAGAACAACTGGAGGAAGGGATTCGTTTATTACTACGAAGTTGGAGAATTAGCGATTAAAAATAGTTTAGGCATCTTACACTTATATGAGACAAAATTCGTAAAGAGTGAAAAACAGAACTGTAAGTTATCTTTACACAAATTTATTTCTTTTCATGGCTTAACTCCAAAATCTCCTTTGCCAGCCCTTGTATTCGTTTTAAAATGAGTTTATCAACAATCTCACTTTCATCGTTAAAGCTATCATCGGGAACAAATACATTTCGAGATGGGAGAATGCCACCAAAAAACTGAATGATTGGTCGTAAATGATATTCACCAACAAGAAAATATTTTTCGGATCCAGCTGTCGTGATAAAACCTACTGTTTTTTTATCGAAAGCATATTCTGGTAATAAATCGAGAAGATTCTTTAAGCAACCGGAAATAGAGGCTTGATAAATTGGTGTACCAATAACTAAAGAATCCGCCTTTAAAATTTTATTAACGACTGTAACCGTATCTTCGTTATAGGTAGAAAGAGCATAGCCACGCATAAATTCGACATCATAATCTTTTAAATCAATGAGTTCAGTTTCAATATGCGGATTGATAAATTTTGCTGTATGAAGAACTTGAGCGACCATATGAGCAGTTTTACTACCGGAAAGAGCACCTGAAATACCGATGAGTTTCAATTATATTCCTCCTTTCACTAGTTGTCTCTAGAATGAAAAGTTATAGTTTATAGGAAAAAGCCCAGCACACAATATTTTGTTTGCCGGGCTTACACGATTATTTAAACCATATTGTTTTTTCTTCGGCAGGGACACGTTGTGCTTTAATATTATATTCTTGTTTTGGATAACCGATATAGACAATACCAATGACTTTATCGTGTTCTTCTAATTTTAAATATTGTTTTAATTCTGGATCGTGGGCAATATCCCCAGTACGGCAAATAGTGGCCAAACCTTTTTCCGTTGCGGCAAGTAAAAGGTTTTGTAGCACACATCCTGCTGCAACAACTTCTTCAATTTCCGGATTTTTACCTGTTGGACTTGCTGCAAGGATAACTAGTACAGGTGCACGTAAAGGTCCTTTACGAACTTTTTCAATTTTCTTTTGAGCTTCCTCTTCACTTAAACCGGCTACTTTTTTCTTTGTAATCCGTGCCATTTCTTCACCGAGTTTCACTCGAGCGTCTCCTTTAAATACACGGAATTTCCAAGGTTCAGTTTTTCGGTGATTAGGTGCCCAGACAGCAATGTCCAAAAGCTCTTGAATTACTTCATCTGGAACATCTTTCTCACTCACGGCGCCTATTGATCTACGTGACTTGATTAATTTTGCAATATCCATGTTTCTCCACCCCTTTTACTTACTATAACTAGTATATTCACAAAAAAATGATTATTCAATGGGAAGTATACAGGAAGAGGGAGTCCTTGTTGCAATTTTTGAACAAAAAGGTAACCCTTACTAAAGAAATAGATAGAAGGCATTGTTTATAGTAAAATAAATTTAAAATAAAAACAAGTCTAATATATCAATCATCTTAACTTGAGGGTGAAATATGGAAAACAAATACCTTCATCATAAATACAAGCAACATAATAACATGTTGATCTAACTGAAAATGAAAATCATATTACATCTACAGAGTTGAGAGAATTATATGATATAAATATGCATTTAGAGCAATCTGCCATTGTTGCAATAACAGATCCAAAAGGAACCATTCTTTATGTGAATGATCTCTTTTGTGAGATTAGCCAGTATAAAAAAGGAGGAATTAATTGGTAAAAATCATCGGCTTTTAAATTCTGGCTTACATTATAAAAGAAAATATATCATGAAATATAGGCATCTGAAGTTGAATAAACGTAGATGGTCTTCAATCAGAATGCCTATTTTTTAATGTTATAAATATAAATCTTACATTGGAAGATGGTTATCGGAGTTTATTCACGTATGCAATAGGTACAATTGTGAAAAGATATTAAGGATCATTTTTAAAGGGGAGATTGATTGTAATGGAAAAAATTGAAGTCGGTGAAATCTTCTCGATTAGTGATGATGTAAACGAGGAACATGACGTGGAAGTTATTGCAACATTAGAGTTAGAAGGAACGCAATATGTTGCTGTCAGTTTTGTTGAAGATCTGGAAGATGAGACAAATGAAGAAATTGATCTTTTCTTTTTGAAAATTGATGAAGAAGGAGATATTGCGCCAATCGGTAGCGATGATGAATTTGATAAGGTATCGAAAGCCTTTGATGAAATTTTAGATTATGAATCGGATGAGTGAGAAGAGGGCTGCCCAGAAAGTGGATTGTTTAGGAATGATTGATACGTTGGCAGAAGAACCACCAGTGGCACGGTTCAGCCACCTTAAGCGAAAAGTGCGTTTGCGGAAGTCTGATGGTTACGTAATTAGCAAAATAGCTTTTGCTATTCCTGCTGGAGTCGCCGCCAACTCTCCTTTGAACAATCGATTTTCTTTAACTTATTGGGCAGCCGCTTGGTTATGGGTTTCTGCAAATTTTATGCATCGATAATTTTACCATAAGCTACTTTTTTCATTTTCATTAATATCTTTAATTCTTGACTCATTTTTTTCAAAAAGCTTCTTTCTTTTGCATTAACTAAAGATATAACTGTTCCTTTTTTTCCCATTCTTCCCGTTCGTCCTGATCGGTGTATAAATTGAGTGGATGTGCTAGGGAAATCATAATGAATAATTAAATCAATATTCTCAATATCTAGTCCTCGAGCTGCTACATCTGTCGTTAGTAGCAATGGCTTTTTATTAGAGCGGAATTCTTTCAATGCTTTTTTTCGTTCCCACTTTGTTGAATCCCCTGTAAGAATGGCGACCGGTAAACCGTGAAAGGTTAATTTTAATGCCACTTCTTCAAGCTGTTCATTATTTTTAATATAAGTGATCGTTCTCCCTGGATGAGCATGCATTATTTTTCTGATTATTTCAACTTTTTCTCTTTGCTCACATGGAATATAAAAATAGTCTGTGTTGCCGCGCTGCCGTTGATTTTCGATAGAAATATGTACAAAATCTTCTTTCATCAGACTCTTTGCTTTTACTTCTGTATTCTTTGTTATTGTTGCCGAGAAAAAGAGGAGTTGCCTCTCTTTTAATGTTGATTTAATAATCGCTTCTACATCTTGAATATGTTCCTGATTCATTAATTGATCGGCTTCATCAATAACGATCGTTTTTACTTGGTGCATTTTCATCTTTTTCATTTTTATCAGTTCCCTGATTCTACCTGGGGTGCCTACAGCAATGTGAGGTTTTACCTTTAATTTTTCAACTTGTTTTTTAATATTTGCTCCACCGATAAATGCAGCTGCTTTTATATCTGATCCAATAGTAAATTTTTGAATGACTTCTAATATTTGCATTGCTAATTCCCTAGATGGCACAATAATTACCGATTGTAGATCTCTTTTCGATTCATCAATTTGTTCAAGAATTGGAATGATATAGGCAAGGGTTTTTCCAGAACCAGTAGGTGATTGTGCGATCACATCTTTTTCTTCTAATATAGATGGAATTGCCTGTTTTTGAATTGGTGTCGGCTGTACAAACCCTGCTTGTTGCCAATTTTCTTTTATAAAGTGTTTTAATGTTTGTAATTGGGACCAATTTGTCATGATTTATCATCCTTTTCAATCATTCGTCGCTTCATTTTACACAAAATCCTTTTTGTTTCACAACTAATTTCTAAAAATAATTTTCCTTAACATTTGGAATTCTAAACGGAAAATACAAGAAGGAATGATTAAGATGGATATTATAGTAACTTTTGTTTTAATCGTCGGTTTTATTTTTCTCTTTGTACAAGGAATTATGTTAGCGAACAAGTACGGTTGGCTAAAATTAGAAAATGTACTTTTACTTGTAATCTTAGCGTTTATTTATGAAATGTTAATACTATTTATTGGCAAATGGGTGGGCGAAGGAAATTTGTTAAAAATTTTAAATTATGTGCGTTATTGGCTTCATGCGCTCATAACGCCATTATTGATTTTAGTTTTATGGAAATTGTTATACCGGGCTAACGTTGTTTGGTCCAAGAAGATTTGGGTGAAATTGCTCGTATGTTTATTAACAATAGGATTGATTTTTTATGAGTTAGTTACAGGAGTTTTCGGGATTAAACTGGAGAAAAAATGGGAGAATGGCATATTAATGTATGAAAATATTCGCGACACGGGAGTTCCTGTAATGGTGATCATCTTATCAATTTTTATTTTAATGACCAGCCTTATTTTATGGCGAAAACAAAAATGGCCATGGTTATTCTTTGGGATTCTTATTATGATTGTAGGAAGTATGATTACAAATTCACTTAATCAAACGACATTGACAAATGTATTTGAATGGATTTTGATGTATTCCTTTTTAGTAACAAAAAAATTTCAAGATAGACACAATAATATTTCGTAATAAAACAGATCATGAATTATATTAAACATACAATATCTACCTACATTTCCTAGGAAATTTCGACAAAACTTAGTTCATAATCAATGTTAGGCATTGAGTATTGTCCTTTTTCATTAAAATAGTTATTTTTCGTGTTCGAATGATTTTTTATTGTTTTATTTCAAAATTCAAATTATACTGAATAATGGTTCGAAAGCTTTAAAAAATGGAATAAATTTATATTTAAATCGGTCAATTATTTTGAAAAACAGATAGGATAAGGTGGAAGTATGAATTTTTTTCGTTTACATCGAACGGTAAAAATTCGTTTAATCGAATCATTTTTAAGTTCTGCCGTAAGCAATATGATTTTCCCGTTTATGGCGATCTATTTGTCTTCGTACTTCGGTGTGAAAATCACGGGAATTTTGTTATTCATTAATGTTTTGGTCGGGATCCTCCTGTCGTTTTTTGGTGGCTATATTTCTGATAGCTTTGGCCGTAAAAAGTTGATTGTTTTTGCTGAAACAATAAGACTTATGGCGTTTTTTATCATGATGTTGTGCAATTCTCCGTGGTTTTTTTCACCGGAAATAACGTTTCTGATGATGATGGTTAATACTATTTGTTGGTCATTAGCAGATCCCGCCAATGATGCAATGTTAATTGATGTTAGTAAACCGCATGAAAGAAAATTTGTCTTTTCTTTATCTTATTGGGGGTTTAATTTAGCTGTAGCTTTAGGTGGTGTTTTAGGAGGATTTTTATTTAAAGATTACTTATTCGAATTGTTAATTGCCTTAACAGTGACCGCAGCAATCACAGTTATCTTAATTACTTTCTTCATCGATGAAAGCTATATAGTTGAGAAGAAAGAAAAAGAATCGCTGTTGAAGCATGTAACGAATATGATTCGCAATTATCGTACTGTATTCCGTGATCGTTTATTTATTTTGTACACGGTCGCACTTATACTTATTATGTCATTAGAGTATCAACTTAATAATTATATAGGTATTCGATTAGAAAATGAGATGAACAAACAGCCATTTTTTCATTGGGAAATTGACGGGATCTTAATGGCAGGATTACTGCGTACTGAAAATACGATATTAGTAGTTTTAATGGCATTGTTTGCAACAGCAATGGTTACCCGTTTTAAAGATCGACATGTGATGGTTCTTAGTTCATTCTTTTTTGTTGCAGGTTATGCATTTGTTTCGTATTCGAATTCAATTCCATTATTATTTTTTGCAATGTTTATAGCTTCTGTGGCGGAAGTACTTCGCGTACCTGTTGAACAAAATTATATTGCATCATTACCTCCAAAACATGCCCGCAGTTCATATTTAGCAATTAATGGAATGGGTTATTATTTATCACAATTGATTTGTTCAATAACTGTCATGATTAGTGCTTATCTTTCAAGTGCATTAACATCAATCTTTATTGCGATAACAGGACTTTTTGGTGTTTTAATTTTACTAAAAATCGGCACTGCATTGGATAAGCGATTGGAGCAGGCTAAATAGAAAGATATATTAATAGATTTTAACAGGTTATCCCTTAGGACATTGTCTTAAGGGTTTTTTAAGATTACAAAAATCTGGTGTTTTAATAATGGAATGGATAGATTTTTTAAACAAGCAAGACTATAATGAGCTTAAATATTACTCCTGTGGATAGGAGGGAAAGATTGTGACAGGGAAGATAAAAATGATCGTGACGATGTTAATTTTTGGGAGTGTCGGATTATTTGTGAAAAATATCAATCTATCGTCTAGTGAAATTGCTCTTCTTCGGGGTGTTATTGGGTGTATCACTTTAATCGCAGCTGGCCTGCTAATAAACCAAACGATTCGTTTTCGGACAACAAAGAAAAATATCATGCTCCTTTGTTTATCAGGTGGAGCACTTGGCTTTAATTGGATGTTTTTATTTGAAGCATATCGTTATACAACGATTTCCAATGCAACCATTAGTTATTATTTTGCTCCTATTTTTGTTATGATTCTTGCACCATTTATCTTAAAGGAGAAAATGGCTCGTTTCAAAGTTGGAAGTATTATAGCTGCAATTATTGGAATCTTTTTTATTGTTGGAATTGACAACGGTGATCGTATTAGCCAACATCATGTCATGGGGGTCTTTTTCGGATTATTAGCTGCAGCCTTTTATGCCAGTGTCATGTTCATAAATAAATTTATTAGAAATCTATCTGACCAAGAAACGACGATAGGTCAATTGGCAATGGCTTCGATTGTAATTTTACCTTATGTATTCGTAACAGAAGGATTAAATGTAAAAAATCTAGACATTCAATCCTTGTTATTTATTTTGATTGTTGGTATTTTACATACCGGTTTTGCTTATATGCTTTATTTTTCTGCATTAAAACAGTTGGACGGGCAAAGGATTGCTTTGTACAGTTATATTGATCCTATTTTTGCTATTGTTTTGTCAGCACTACTGTTAAATGAGACATTCACTTTTATTCAAGCAGTTGGTGGTACCCTTATATTAGGTGCTACATTTATAAATGAGCAAAAAAATGCGAGATTAGTTGAAAAATAATATAAACTCACTTATCAACCGTGATCTATGTTAATTATCTTAGATAAAGCATTTGAGGTGAGTATTAGCAGGTTGTCGAGGTGTTTGGTTCGGGAAGTCGCCATAACAATAGCTGTAGTCATTAATGTTGTTATCATGAAGAACGTTACATAACATTCGTACCCATTTTTAACCATTTAAGGTAACTTGGATAAATAGTTGTTCGTGTAATTACAGTTTTAAGGAAAATCCTTGTTTAAAGGTGTATATATTGAAAAAATTTTTTGTAACAAAAAAGGAGCCGTACAAAAGTATAGACTCCTTTTTCTTATTGAACGGTCTTTATATTTTTCAAAATAAGTCCGGTCTTTAACATAGTTGGAATTTTTCGCAGGCTAAAATCAAAATCTTGATCGACCACTTCGAAATTTATATGATTGGTTAAGAAATATAAGGTTGTTTTCATCAATTCTCTTGTGACTTTCTCACTTAACATTTTCCAATAGGAATTGTGATTCTTCCGGACATATGGAAGCATTTCTGAATCTTTAAATCGTTCTGGCCAGAAAAGATCTGGATTATACCAGATACGTGGATCATGATTTGTTCCGTACATATCTAGTAATACTAAACTTCCTTCTGCAAAACGATAACCTTCCCAAGTAAATTCTTTGCGAACTTTGGCACCTATAAATGGTTCGAATGGAAAATATCGGCGTACTTCTTGAATAAACCAATCGTCATATTGATCGATATCATATAATTTCCGTTTATATTCTTGATGTTGGATCGTAGCTAATACTTCAAAAGTAATGATGTTAGCATTTAAGACAATCATTTTTAATATTTGAATAAGTAGATTTGTTGCTAAAGTGACACTTAATAATTTCTCATTCTGTTGAAAATTAGAAATTTGAGTAATCGTTGCATTTGGTTCGGGATGAATTTCTTCTTTCCATACTTGAACAAAGACTTCTTGTATCCAGGATTCAACACGGTTTTGAATCCGTTTATTATCTCTTTGTTTTAAACCAGCTGATTCGAAAGGATCAACTAATGCGTATAAATCATTTGCACGTTCTGATAACTCTTCATCTTTAATCGGGATCCCTGCCCAATGACATGCAACTCTAGTAATTAGTTTTTTTATTTCATCAAAAACGATGATCTGTTCTTGATTACTCCAATATTTTGCTTGCTCTTCTAGTCTTGTGAAATACAAAGAGTTAAGTTCACTTATTCGTGTGGAAGATAGGAGTTCATTACATAATTGTTCACACATTTGGTCATCTAAGGAATTTATCGTCATCTTTTCATTTGTATTTTTGTTTGGTAACTGAGGGATATTGTTTAACGGTTCGAATTTTTCCTCATCAAAAAAGATTTCTGCAGCTTCTTTACCATTCATACATATGACATTTTTTCCATTTAATTTTGTTTGAAATACGTCAGTATCTAAACGATTACATCTATTTTGAACAAATAGGTATCCTTCTAACATCAATTGAATGCGATTATCCCAACTTAAATCCTTCGGGATTTGTTTCACCATACTCATAAAAATACTCCTTTTAATATTTTCCAGTTCGTATTCTACGTATCTATATCAATTTTATACTGTATCCAGTCTACAACTATCCATTATAATTGAAAAGAGACTCTTTTCCCAATTAACTTTTCGTTACGTTTATTTAACATGATTGTAATAATTGCTTGATTATGAAATAAATTCTTACTTTTTACTTACACATTATTACATATTTTTTGCAAAGTAAAAATTAGTAAACAAATCGGATATAGTCTTGTTATACTGAAGGAGTATGTTCTTTGTATTTCTTCTTGGAAAGGGTTTTCAAATTGGAACAAATAAGATGGTATCTTGAAGATATGCTACATTATATAATAATGATGTTGCCCATATATATGCTCATTCGTTTAGGGTATATTTTACGAAAGAATAAATGGAAATCTGTTCGTTTTTATCGTGAAGTTGGATTATTGCTTTTTGTTTTATATTTAACAGGTTTAGCTTCACAAACTATAATCCCTGAAATCAAAGTTTTAAATAATCAATTATATGTTATTGATATTGGTTTTGATCCCGAACGAATTAATCTTGAGCCTTTCCATAAAATCAATGAAACACAAATTTTAGTGGAGAATGGTCATATTAGTTATTTGTTTATTGAAGTTTTCGGTAATATTTGCATGTTTATACCAATAGGCTTTTTCCTTCCAATTTTATGGAAGAGATTTGAAAACTTTTTTTTAACAGTTCTAATTTGTTTCGGTATTTCTTTATGCATTGAAACGATCCAGTTAATTTTACCACGTGGAACCGATGTGGATGATATAATTATGAATACATTTGGGGGAGCAATTGGTTACATTTTATATACTATTTCAAAAAAAAATTCAGTTAAAAAAACTCCCAAAAAAACAAGTTAGAAAAACCCTTTGTCATGCCACATACATTAATATTGTTTGGCCTAGCATTTCGTTTGTACATAAAAAAAGAGCTTTACTAGAAGCCTTTCTATAACGAACCTTTCAAGCTTTATATTTTGCTCTTAAAGTCCATATTTGATAGATCATGGCGATTGATGCAATGATCGTAAGATATGTTAATAGAATCCATCCAGACATTAAATATGGATCAATCGCTTCTTGAACTGATTGACTAGTCAAGTATTCTCTATATTGAATACAAAGGTATGTTATTACTATTCCAATCATTGCGATAGTTAATAAGCCTATTCCGAGTTTACTCGTTGTTGCCCCTTTTTCTGCGTTATACTGATTTGCCCAGCCGTCTTTTTTATGGGCCGAAAACTTATCTAACCAAACTTGACAGAAAGTAATTAAATTGACCCATAAATAAATTTCGGGGCTAATTAAAAGAGCTGCTAATATGACATCAATTGGTCGATGCATAGGGGTTTTTATAGCTAAAATTGTATTTAATATAGATGCTAATATGACCGGTATTATCCATATCCATGACCAATAAAATTGATCAGTTGCAAGTGCAATAACCAATAGCACGATAAACAGTATTCTGATAACTAGATCTAAAAGAAATTTAAACTGTGAACGCCATAGCTTCCATTTATGTCTTGTTTGGACATTTAAATCTTTATTCGTTAGCAATTCGACGGTTCCCGATTGCCATTTATTTCGTTGCTGACGAAACGTGTGATAACTTTTCATTGAATCAACAAAACAGCGGGCGCTTGGACTGATTAATGTTTTCCAATTTAATTTTTGTAACTGCCAAGTTAACAACATGTCTTCAACGTCACTGTCATTTTGCCAAGGGCCATCCAGTTTATTAACATCAACTACAGATTGCAATGCTTCTGGTCGGAATAAGGTTGCTTGGCCTCCAAGTACATATGTGCTACCCCCGTGATATTGGAGATTTAATAACCAACTAGCCATATCTTGTTTTTGCTAATGTGTCCACCATCGGGCCATTGGCCCTCCATATTCACCACTTGCAATTTTATCTTCATAATTTACATCATCTTTTGCTAAAAGTTTCTTTTTCTTAGGCATTCGCATTGTGTATTTCGCCATTACACCACCTATGTTGCGTTGACTCATTAAATCATTCCATAAAGCTTGTAATGCACCTGGTGCAAGACGGCTATCGGCATCCATTCCTAATATAGCTTTAATCGATTGTTGGTACATTTCTTGATACTCACTTTTTTCTCGAAAATAGATGGCTAAAGGATCACCATAAATATATTTCCAAGCCGTATTTAAAGCTCCTACTTTACGTTGTTTATTATTTTTTGTCCTTAAAATAATGACATTTAATCCAAAATCTTTTGCAGCTTCAAAGGCTTTTTCTTCTGTCCGATCAGAACAATTATCAGCAATGACGAATATATCAAGTTGGATATACTTAGGCAAACTTTGGTCAGCAAGCCCAGCAAGACAATCCCGTATTGATTTTTCTTCATTATGTGCAGGGATAAATGCTACAATTCTTGGCATCATATACCTTTTTCTAATTTTACTTCTCTTTTGATTTGGATTGAAAGAAATGACTTGATCTTTTGCTTTTGTAAATAATTGGAGTTGTCCAGATACTTTTATTTCATTATTCATAAAAAGGCACCTCCATTGGTGTTCGTCCGATTTTACTATGATCTATTATGAAAAAAGTCGTATACTTGTGACAATTCTAATATATGGGGGTCAAAAGGATTAGATTCCTACTTTTCTCTATTTTTAATTAAAAAATTGGAGAACCTTCCACTTTAAAAAAAGTGAATCAAGGCTAAACGTACTGAAGATCTAGGAATTAAGATCGGGAAATTTGGTTAAATCTATAATGAAATCAATATAAAGAGAGTTAGGAATCATAGCTTAACTAGAAAACCTTATAAATGAAGCAGAAAGAATGATAATGCATGTTAAACAAAATGATTTTTGTGTAAGCGTCCATGTTCCTTCAACCATCTTATTCCCATTGCGGGGGGGAACAAACGTACAGCTCTAAATTGTAACCGAATTTTTATAAAAAAATGTTTTTCTCCAAGTATTTCAATAGTAAAATAAGATTAGCCGTTGTACTCCTATCAATTTGTTATGAAAGAACCAGTTTAGGCAATATTAAATAAGAATGGATGATCATTTTTTTGAAAAAATTGAAAGAGGAGTATGATTTGATATGGTTAACGAAGAAAAAAATAGCAATAAAGTACAAGACAAAAAAGTAAATAAGGCGAATGTCGGCGATATCATTGAAGTAAAGAGAGGGCAATTTAAAGGAGCAAAAGGGGAAGTTCTTATTGTTCGAGAGAATTCGGTCATTATTAAAATGGGGATGAATGAAAAAACAGGGGAACCGATTAAGACAGTCGTTAATCATAAAAATTATAGAAAAATAAAAAGTTAAATGAGGGCAGGAAAATGTATGCCCTTTCTTACTGTTTGATCCAAATTTGAGCAAGATTGGCAACTTCTAACGGTTATTTTATTTAGAAATCGAAACATTTTCATGTTAAACTATTTTTATTAATTACGTGTTTAGGAGATTGAAAATGTCGAATCAACAAATACTTTATGATGAAAAAGTGGAACGTAAAAGTCTATCAAAACTGATGCAATTTTTTATTGATGTTAAATTTTTATTAAAGGGAAAAGTACTAGTTGCAAATGTATTACCGGTATTAACAGGATTTTGTCTTGCTTTATATATTTCGAATCAGAGTTTTCAAGACAATTTGTGGTTATTTCTATTAACAATGATGGGTAGTACTTTTGTCATTTCAGGTGCATTAATGTTGAATAACTGGTATGAAGTAGACTTAGACAAAAAAATGAAACGTACAGAAAAACGTCCAACTGTAAATGGGAATTTTTCCTTGAACTCTGTATTATGGGCGGGAATTATTACCACGATTATAGGACATGGTCTCTTGTTGCTTGTGACATGGGAAGCTGCCCTTTACTCATTTTTAGGCTGGTTTGTTTATGTTATTCTTTATACTTTTTGGTCAAAGCGTAAATTTACTTGGAATACAATTATCGGTAGTGTCTCAGGTGCCTTTACACCTTTAATCGGATGGGCTGCATTACTTCCAGCAAACCATCTCATACCGATAACAATGTTTATTATTTTATTTATTTGGCAAATTCCGCACTCTTTAGCTGTATATATTAATAGATTAGAGGATTATAAGAATGCCGGTGTTCCGATGTTTCCTGTTGTTCGAGGTGTTCATGAATCGATTAAACATAATTTACTATGGGTTGCTCATCTAATCCCATTTCCATTTCTATTAGTAGGTACACTTGGATGGTCATTTGTGATATTTGCAACAATTTTAGGTCTTGCTTGGGTTGTTTATTCAGTTAAAGGTTTTAAAGCAAATGATAAGCAAAAATGGGCGAAGGGGAACTTGCGTTTTTCATTAGTATACCTTATTTTATTATCTTTATTTATGATTTTAATCGGGGTCTAATATGTAGATCCCTTTTTTTATTAATTCTTGTGAATTTTGCAATTGTCTTTTCCATATGCTACTAGTTTGAATTTCATTTCCTCTATCCCTCAAAAAATTCCATTTATATATTTTCTAGAAAAGAAAATAATGAAAAAAAGTTATAGGTAATATCCTATATTTTTATTACATAAATATAATTTTTATAAAATCAATTCGGGTGTCGAAATATTTTTATTGAAAAAAACGGATGTATCATATAAGATATTTTTTGCACGTAGTACAAAATCAATCAATACACGATATATTTCATTGATAAGGGGGAATTGAGGATGGATGAAAGTATGAAACGTCCTCCCTATTTAATTATTTCAATTTTAATGGTAGGAGCTTTTATCGCATTTTTAAATAATACATTATTGAATGTTGCCCTTCCATCAATTATGGAAGATTTAGGTGTTAATATGGCCACCGTACAGTGGCTGACAACTGGATTTATGTTGGTCAACGGAATAATGATACCAACGACTGCTTATTTAATACAAAAATACACAGTGCGTGGATTGTTTTTAACATCAATAGGCTTATTTACAATAGGTACAATTGTAGCTGCAGTTGCACCTGTTTTTTCATTTTTATTGTTCGGACGTATGTTACAAGCATCAGGTTCTGCTATATTAATGCCCTTATTAATGAATGTTTTGTTGGTAAGTTTCCCCATTTCCAGAAGAGGAACAATTATGGGCTTCCTAGGGTTAATTTTAACGTTTGCACCAGCAATCGGTCCAACTCTTTCCGGTTGGATAATCCAACACTTTAATTGGCGTGCTTTATTTACTTTAATTGCACCAATTTCCATTATTTGTTTTGTTCTCGGCTTTATTTTGTTAAGGGATCGAAAAGAGAAAGTAGATTTACGACTTGATAAGCTTTCTTTAGTCCTTTCATCGGTTGGATTCGGAAGTTTATTGTATGGGTTCAGTTCAGCAGGAAATGTAGGTTGGGGAAATCCTGAGGTCATTACTACCATTGTTGTTGGTATTGTTGCTCTTTTCGTTTTTGTTATATATCAAAATAGAATGGCTTCACCAATGTTGGATTTCCGGATCTTTAAATATCCAATGTATTCATTAAGTGTTATTATTTCTATGATTGTCAATATGGCTTTATTTTCTGGTTTTATGTTAATCCCGGTTTTTGCTCAAAATATTATTAATCTTACACCTATGCAAGCAGGAATATTATTGCTACCTGGAGCTTTAGTTAACGGAATTATGTCACCGATTAATGGGAAATTGTTTGATCGTTTTGGTGGCAGATTGCTTGCTGTTCTTGGTTTAACGATTTTGACAGTTACAACCTTTATGTTTAGCCATTTATCTTTTGAAACGACCATGACTGAATTAGCCATTCTCCATGTGGCACGAATGTTTGGATTGTCAATGGTAATGATGCCAGTTCAAACAAATGGATTAAACCAGTTACCTGTGAACAAGTATCCGCATGGCACGGCCATGAACAATACGCTAAACCAAGTAGCAGGAGCGATCGGGACAGCTTTATTAATCACCATTTTGTCGATTCGTACTAAGTTTTATACAATGCAATTAATAAATGAATCTCAGCGAATGGGCGAAGTATTGACAGATGCAAAAATGGAACAAATAGGTTTAGAAGCTATGCTTGATGGAATTAATGATACGTTCTTCGTCTCGGCTATTATAATTGTATTTGCGTTAATTTTAGCGTGCTTTATGAAACGTGTTACACAAGAAAATCAAGGGCAACGTCACCCTTCTAAAAATGTTGATGTTCGACCAGCAACACAAAAATAGTTAAAAATATGGCAAGTAGAGAAATATAAGACAATCTCTACTTGCTTTTTTTATTTGTGCTATGTAGAAAAAAGTTTATTTAAGGGCTTGATGAAAGTTTGGTGAGAGAACGCGAAAAAAAGTGCGTTCATTGGTATGGTGAAAACAGAAAAATGGGGATCGGAGCGAAAAAGTGTGTTCATCGGTGTGATGAAAGCAGAAAATTGACGAGAGGAGCACGAAAAGTGTGTTCATCGGTGTGATGAAAACAGAAATTTGACGAGAGAAGCAATAAAAGTGTGTTCATCGGTGTGATGAAAGCAGAAATTTGACGAGAGAAGCGAAAAAAGTGTGTTCATCGGCATAATGAAAACAGAAAAAAGGCAGATGAAACGAAAAAAGTGTGTTCATCGGTGTGATGAAAACAGAAATTTGACGAGAGAAGCGAAAAAAGTGCGTTCATCGGTGTGATGAAAACAGAAATTTGACGAGAGAAGCACAAAAAGTGTGTTCATCGGCATAATGAAAACAGATAAAAGGCGGGAGAAGTGAAAAAAGTGCGTTCATCGGCATGATGAAAACAGAAATCTGACGAGAGAAGCGAAAAAAGTGTGTTCATCAGATTGAAAACAGAAACTTCCAGAGCAACTAGGAAAAAGTGTAGTAATCAAAGTCCAATGAGAAAAGTAATATACTTCTATACGTTGGCACAAATTCAGCAAAAGGAAAATCCCACACTCAATTGTGTGGGATTGATACAAACAATGATTATTGTTTTTGACCGGTATAGACTAAAATGGCATCTCTTAAAAACTCTGCAGCACCTGGTTTTACTTTATCATAATAGGCTTTGAAACGTTCATCATCAACATACATTTGCGCTAAGCCAACATGGGCTTTTTTACTGTATTCTTTCCAGTAAAATGTTAACCATTGTTTATGCAAATCAGCTGCCCTTTGCGCAATTTCACTTGCAGGATCTCCTGTTTCCATCGCCTTGGCTAATGTTTGATTCACATCTTCAGCTAGCTTCGTAACTTTTTCATAATCTTCTTGACTCATATTTAACACCTTTTGATTGGAGGCTTCTAGAGCTTCTTCACCCCATCTTTCTCGAACTTCATCACCATATTTTTTCTCATTTTCTTCAACTAATCTTTTCTTAAAACCTTCAAATTTTTCTTGATCACTCATTTGAATTCTCCCTTCTTCATGTTTAATGGTTTTCTTGACAATCTCAATTAATAAATCTATTTGTTTTCTTTTTGCAATTAATTGTTGCAAATGTTCTTTTAAAGCATTCTTCCGATTAAAGGACGGGTCGTGAATGATTTCCTTTATTGTTTCCAGTTGTAGACCAAGTTCACGATAGAACATAATTTGTTGTAAAAGATTTACTTCGTTTTGGCCATAAATGCGATACCCTGATGAATTAATACGAGCAGGTTTGAGAAGACCGATTTTGTCATAATAACGTAATGTACGAGTAGTTACTCCGGCTAAACGTGCTAATTTTTGAATGGTGTATTCCAGCTTGAACCACCTCCTTTAATCATTACAATACAGGTTGACGTAACGTTAAGGTCAATAGGTTTTTTTATTTTTTGATCACTTTTTTTTATATTGATCTATATTGTAAAAATCACAAAAAAAGCCGAGCATACGTGTATCAATGGTATGTCTCGGCTAATTAAGAATCACTACTTTTCATCTTGTTCAAGGTTTTGGTCATTGAGGGCTAACCAAAATCCTAATATCATCGATGCGAATAATACTAGAAATGGTGCAACAAATATGAAAAATGCCTTCAAGGTTTTTCCCTCCTTTTCAACTATTTCCCTGACACGTATTTTTTACTAAATAAAAATAGTCGGAGTAATAAATATAAGGAAGGAACTAATAAGCAAAAACCTAATATAAATGCAATAATTAAAGAAATGGCCATAGCCTCATTTGTAAATCCGTCATATATTGTTAAATGCGGGTAAAGTAGATATGGATAATGGCTGATTCCATATCCATAAAAGGCCAAGGCGAATTGAGCAACTAGAAGAAGGAAAGCTTCTCCATAATTTCGACGCTGCCAAAGAAGGTAAACAGTCATACACCAGAGAATAAATGAAATAGCGAACATCCACCATAAATTCATAATGTTATCGAAATGCTCTGGATTATGTCCCTTTAACTCAACAATGATTCCTGCAGCAGTAATGATTAAAGGTAACGCCCAAATTAAGGCATATTTGCGCATTAAACGTGTTGCTTCTTTATCACCTGCTTTATTGGCATACCATGTTAAAAATACGGCAGAAATATAGAGAACTGCAGTGATACTTAACAACACAACAGACCAAGTCAATGGCTCAGTAAATAGGACCCAATAGTCTAAAATGGGTTTCCCATCCTTTATATAAATATAGCCGCCTTCTGAGATCGTCAATACAATAGAAAGGGATGCTGGTAAAAATAAACCCGATAAGCCATAGATAAATGCATATCCTTTATGACCGCGATTGCCATATGTTTCAAAGGCATAATAGGAACCTCGGATGGCAAGTAAAACAATCCCAATACTAACCGGTATTAGGAGCGTTGTTCCATAGTAAAAAGCCGTTTGAGGAAAAAAACCGACGATCCCGACAAAAAAGAAAACTAGGAAAACATTTGTCACTTCCCAAACAGGTGACAAATATCGCTGGATAATATTTGTTAAAATATGTTCTTTCTCGATAATTAAACTATAGGCATTAAAAAAGCTTGCACCAAAATCAATAGCTCCTACCATAATATAGCCGAATAAAAAGGCCATTAATACGGAAATACCAATAATTTCTAAGTTCATTTCAGCATACCACCTTTTTCGATTTCCCGATCAGCTAGTTCTTTTTCAATCGGATTTCGTTTAAACATTCTGATCATGACAATGATCGTACCTATCCCTAAAATTATGTACAGAATCGAGAAAAGCACTAACATTAAATCAACATTTGGGTTTGTCGTTGCTGCATCTGCTGTACGCATAATTCCCCGTAAAATCCATGGTTGTCGACCGACTTCTGCTAACCACCAACCAGCTTCTATCGCAATCATTGCTAAAGGACCACTTAAAACGGCAAACCATAAAAAGAGTTTCGAATGGACAAAAGACCAACCACGTTTTACACCAAACCAGTAAATGAGTGATAGAAGTAGTAATCCGATACCGATTGTCACCATTGTATCGAATAAATAATGGATATAGAGAGGTGGAATTTCATCAGGAGGAAATTGATCCAATCCTGTAACGACGGCAGATGGCCACCAATGAGCTAAAATACTTAGAGCAAATGGTATCTCAATGGCATATTTTACTTCATTATTTTCATCTAGAATGCCATACATAAGAAGAGGGGCTTCACTGGATGTTTCAAAATGCCATTCAGCAGCAGCAAGTTTCTCTGGTTGATATTCAGCTAAATATTTACCAGAAAAATCCCCTATGATGGCTGTTGCGATTGAAAATACTAATCCGAGTTTCATCGTTAATAACAAAGCTTTCTTATGATAAACATGTTTAGAGCCTGTAGCTAAACGGAATGCTGCGATGGAAGCTAAGACGAAGGCTGAAGTCATATATGCCGTAACGACAACGTGAGCAACCTTTGTCGGCATTGCAGGATTAAACATTGCCGTGATAGGATTCACATTTGCCAATTGGCCATTAATCAAGTCAAAACCTTGTGGCGCATTCATAAAAGAATTTACAATCGTAATAAAAACCGCTGAAAAAGAAGCCCCGATGGCTACTGGAATTAAAAGTAATAAATGTTTCTTTTGATTTTCAAAGCGATCCCATGTATATAAATAAATCCCTAAAAAAATGGCTTCAAAGAAAAAAGCGAAGGTTTCCATAAATAGTGGTAAGGCAATGACGTTGCCGGCAAGAACCATAAAATTCGGCCATAACAAAGAAAGTTGTAAACCGATGGCGGTGCCAGTCACTACGCCTACAGCTACTGTGATAACAAATCCTCGTGTCCAACGTCTAGCTAACAATATATAATATTGATCGTTTTTCTTAATCCCAATCCATTGAGCAATCATAATCATCAGGGGCACACCTACTCCTAAGGTGGCATAGATAATATGAAAGGTTAAAGTTGTTTCAGTCAAAACTCTACTGAAAAAAACGGAATCTCCAGTCATGACAAGTCTCCTCCAGTTTTATATAGACAATTTTTTCACTTTTTTCGAAACTTAACCAAAACCTTAACCTGCGAATAGTCTTCGAACCATTGAAAGAAATAAGAGAACGGCTACTGTAAAGGTGAGCCATACTAACTTTCGCTCATGGTTTTTATACATACGAATCACCTCATCATTATCTTGTCAAAAAAAGAAAATTTTACACATTTTTCCTAGAAAAACGAGGGGAATGAAAAATAAATGGGAATGTCGCAAGAATTGTTATAATAAAAGGAGCTAATTGTTAATATTTGTACATGTTACAGAAAGAAAGAGGGGAAATGATGGCACTTCCGATTACTGAAATAAAGATTAAAAAGTTAAAGATGCGTTTAAAGCATTCTTTTTCAACTAGTTTTGGGTCTGTAAAAGATAAGGAGTTCTTTTTAATTGAAGCAAGAGACGGGGAGGGAAATTGTGGCTACGGCGAATCTGTTGCTTTTGAGGTACCTTGGTATACAGAAGAAACGGTGAAAACGGTTTTTCATATGATGGAAGATTATTTAATTCCAATTTTGCAAATGGAGTGTTTAACTCACCCGCAAGATGTGTCAAATATTTTTAAGCCTATTAAACGGAATCATATGGCGAAGGCAGCCATAGAGGGAGCAATTTGGGACCTTTATGCAAAAAGAGAAGGGGTGTCATTGGCACGTGCTTTAGGTGGAGAAAGAAAGAAAATTGAAGTTGGTATCGCAATTGGAATTCAATCGACGATCAATGAGCTTTTACATACCATTGATCAAGCATTTCAAGAAGGATATAAACGCATTAAAATCAAAATTAAACCAGGTTACGATATAAAAGTATTACGAGAAGTACGATGGCATTTTCCAAGTATTCCTTTAATGGTTGATGCAAATTCTGCATATACTCTTGATGACATTGAACATCTAAAACAATTGGATGAATTTGACTTAATGATGATTGAACAACCGTTATCGGATGACGATATTATGGATCATGCCAAGTTGCAATCTGTTATACATACACCGGTATGTTTAGATGAGAGTATTCATTCTTTAGAAGATGTAAAAATGGCTTATGAGCTTGGGAGTTGTAGAATTATAAATATTAAACCTGGCCGAGTAGGTGGATTAACAGAGGCCAAACGAATTCATGATTATTGTAAAGAGAAGGATATACATGTATGGTGTGGTGGAATGTTGGAAACAGGTGTAGGTCGAGCACAAAATATTGCTTTAGCATCGCTGCCGCAATTTACGTTACCTGGCGATATTTCGAGTTCATCACGATATTGGGAAAAGGATATTATTTACCCTGAGATCGTTGCTAGAAATGGTATGATTGAGGTTCCAGATCAACCTGGTATAGGATATCAGTTAGATGAAGAAAAGGTTGATCACTTTTTAGAATGGGAAAAAGTTTATCAACTATAATAATAATTGTGAAAACATCTAGAAAACGATTGAATTACGCAAGAATTTTCGATGTAAAAATGTTAACAATTATGTATAAAGGTAGTTTACATAAAATAAAACTTGTACTATACTCAACTTACTATTTCCTACTAACTTACTGGGGGTTTAACACATGAAAAGATTAAACAAACTAATATTCACATTAATTTTTGCTGTTGTCGCCATTTCACTCGTTGCTTGTGGCAGCGGAGAAAACAACAATGAAACGAACGAAGATAATACAAATGAAGGAAAAAACCTATATGAAGATATAAAAGAAAAAGGTGTATTAACAGTTGGTACTGAAGGCGTATATCCTCCATTTTCTTTTCATAATGACGAAGGGAAATTAACAGGTTATGATGTAGAAGTTATTCGTGAAGTAGCAAAACGTATGGGTGTTGAAGTAAAATTTGAGGAAACGCAATGGGATGCAATGTTTGCTGGATTAAATGCAGGTCGTTTTGATGTGATTGCCAATCAAGTTGGTATTAATAAGGATCGTTTAGCCAACTATGACTTCTCTATTCCATACACATATTCATCAGCAGTTGTGGTAGTACCTAAGGATAATACAGATATTACATCTTTTGAAGATTTGAAAGGAAAAAAATCTGCTCAAACTTTAACAAGTAATTATGGAGAAATTGCCAAAGAGTATGGTGCAGAACTTGTAAGTGTTGAAGGTTTATTCCAAGCGGCAGAAGTAATTAAACAAGGTCATGCAGATGTGACCGTCAATGATAAATTAGCAGTATTAGATTATTTGAAACAAAAAGGCGATGGCTTAAAAATTGTTGCTGAATCCGATGAAAAATCAGAAATGGCCTTTACGTTTAATAAAGGAAACGAAGAATTAGTAAATGCTGTAAATGAAGCATTAGAATCAATGATTGACGACGGAACGTTATCAAAAATTGCGATAGAATGGTTTGGTGAAGATGTATCCACTAAATAATGTGCTATTTACAATAACCGGACAAACAGAAGGATGGGAGTTGTTTATCAACTCCCTTGTTCCAATGTTAACAGGTACAATTAAAGCGACAATTCCATTAGCAATTATATCCTTTATTATCGGTTTAATAATTGCATTACTAACAGCAATGATGCGCATCTCTAAATCTCCCTTTTTAACAATTCCTGCGACATTTTATGTTTCAGCTATTCGTGGAACACCGTTACTTGTTCAATTGTTTATTATATTTTATGGGATGCCTACATTGGATATAACATTTGATCCATATCCGGCTGCTATTATTGCATTTTCTTTAAATGTAGGTGCTTATGCATCAGAAATCATCAGGGGTTCGATATTATCGATTCCAAAAGGGCAATGGGAAGCGGCTGCGACTATTGGGATGACAAAAACTATGGCGTTAAGAAGAATTATACTTCCACAAGCAACACGAGTATCAGTTCCGCCTTTATCTAATACATTTATTAGTTTAGTAAAAGATACGTCGCTAGCTTCACAAATTCTTGTTGTTGAACTGTTTCGGAAGTCCCAGGAAATAGCTGCTGTTACTTATGATTTTTTACTTTTATATGTGGAAGCGGCACTTATTTATTGGGTTATTTGTTTTATTTTATCGATGATCCAGTCAAGATTGGAAAAACGTTTAGAACGGTATACGGCACGGTAGTAGGAGGAGGGAACAATGTATTTATCAGTAACTGGTTTAGCGAAGCAATTTGGCGATTTACAAGTATTAAAGGATATAAATTTTAGTATTGAAAAAGGACAAGTGATTTCAATTATTGGACCATCAGGTTCAGGGAAAACGACTCTCCTACGCTGCCTAAATGCATTGGAGATTCCCGATAATGGAATATTTCAATTTGAAGATGGGTTTACTTTAGATTTTACTAAAAAACAAAAGAAACAAGATCTATTGAGATTACGAAGAAAATCAGGAATGGTTTTTCAGTCATATAATCTTTTTCCGCATAAGACGGCTATTGAAAATGTTATGGAAGGACCGTTGATTGTTCAAAAAAGGGATAGGAAAGAAGTATTAAATTTAGCTAAAAGTTTGCTAAAAAAAGTTGGATTAGAGGATAAAATAAATCTTTATCCTTACCAGCTTTCTGGCGGCCAACAGCAAAGGGTTGGAATTGCACGAGCACTCGCAATGGAGCCGGAGTTAATGCTTTTTGATGAACCTACATCGGCATTAGATCCAGAATTGGTAGGAGAAGTATTAAAAGTTATAAAAGATTTGGCTAAAGATAATTGGACAATGGTTATTGTTACTCACGAAATTCAATTTGCTTATCAAGTATCGGATAAAGTTGTGTTTATGGATGGAGGATATATTGTCGAACAAGGAACTCCTGATGAAGTGATTAAAAACCCACAAGTTGACCGAACGAAGCAATTTTTACATCGAATATTGAATCCAGCATAAAAATTTGTGTTTCAAAACAGTTCTCAAATGGGAACTGTTTATTATTTTTAAATTATAAAAAGATGCATATCGGCCAATTCACAGGTGAGATTTCTCATTTCCTAGATTGGAAATTGAAATAAAAAAACGGTGAGAAGAAATCAAAATATTTGTATAGGTTAGATAATAGGTTTTAAGATAAAACCTAGGAGTAATAAATTATATTTTAAAAGTAAAAAGCAGGTAAACAAAGGGGAAATGACAGTGTTAACAAAAATTATAGAAGGTATATATCTTTTGAAAGTACAATATCCAGGGGGAATGGGTGCAACGAATTGTTACTTAGTCGAAGGTGAGCAGGGTTACACCATTATCGATACAGGATCCTATTCAAAACAAGCAAAATCCCTTTGGCAACAAGTGTTAGACAAAGGGGTTGCGATTGAAAAGGTTGTTCTGACCCACGTTCATCAAGATCATATCGGATTAGCAAAATGGTTACAGAAAAAAGGAATTCCGATTATTGTATCGAAGATTGGCCTTGGTGAAATGGAGAAACATCGAGATCCTGATTTTGAAAACCGTATGGCTCAATTATTAAGGGTTCATGGGATTGCTAATATACCAGAGCCGTTGGACCGTTCAGATATATACCAATTTGAACCAGATGTATTATTTAATATGGATGAGAGAATTAAAATAGGTAATGATTGGTATGAACCGATATGGACACCAGGTCACTCCTATGATCATTTCTGTTTTTATAATCCTGAAAAAAGATTCATGTTTGCTGGTGATCATGTATTACAGGAATTTTCACCCGTTATCGGTTTATGGGAAGCGGAAGAATATAATGCACTACAATATTATTTACAATCTATTGACCATATATTACAATATCCAACTGATTTTGCTTTAACTGGTCATGGAGAGCCTATTGAGCATTTCCATGATCGGGTCCTTGAAATTAAAGAAGGCCATGAAAAGCGATTAGAACAAATTTATCAATTAGTCAAAGAAGAAGCAAAAACAGCTTTACAAATTACATACGATGTTTATGGCCAATTAAAAAAGAATTTTATCGCCAGTCCATTTATGGCATCGTTAACAAGATTAATTTATTTGGAAGAACAAGGGAAAGTACGTCGATATGGACAAAATGGTGTGTATACTTTTAAAGCCGTTAACTAATATCTTTTCGTATTCATGAATCTTTTTTACAACGTTTTCGTAAGTATGGTTGGAAGAAGAGGAAAAATGGGGGGAATTTATGAAAAAGTTGTTGATCATCCTTGTATTTACACTTTTTTTGAGCGGTTGTTCCCTTTTTGCAGATACAAATGGAACAGAGGACTATGTCGATAAGGCGACTCAATATATTCAAGAATTAAGTAATTTTGCCCAGGAAGCACCGCAAATGGCAGCGGATGCTGCAACAAACCGAGAAACATATAAACAACTAAATGAACAAGTCATCGGTTTAATTAAAAAAATCGAACAATTTAATGAACTTCATGTACCATCTGTTGCAGAAGAAGTACACCAACAAATTGTAGAGAAAAATGAAGACTTATTAACTGAGTTAAAAGATACAGTTCAAAACGGACAAGTTACACTTCATGGTTTCGTAAACTCTGAAACATTTCAAACAATATCAGATATCGTCAAACTACTTGTATTAATAAATCAACTGACGGGTGTATTATGATCGATACAAACAGAAAGGAATGACCGGATAGCCCAAGTTCTAGTAATGATATAGAACTTGGGTTTTTTTATAATCGGCAGTTAGCATAGATTCAAAAAGAATAATAAAAACATGAAAATTAATTGTTTGTTATATAATGATAATATTGAATATTAAGAATTCTCGTTGACGAAAAAACTTTTTATATATAAAATATCGTCAAGGGGAATGCATCGTAAAAAAGACTGGATAAGAAAAGACGGAAATACTTCACTAGAAAAACAATCCGTTCATACCAGTGTCGCATTATTCGGTTTAAACTTTAGAAATTGAAAAATAGATAGTAAGAGTCAATGTTAAGTTATTTTATAATTTGTAAACGTATACAACATGAGTTCAACGATATTTTATAAAAAATAGAGGATGAAGTATATCAGAGCATTGACAAAGAAAGTCGTTAAATAGGAGCTTGCGATTTTGTAGAAAAACGTAAGCCTCGTTGATAATTTATGTGAGGTGAGTATTAAATGAACTATCAATCTATTAAAGTTGCAAAAAGAGAGGATGGTGTGGCAATTGTAAAATTTAATCGCCCTGAAGTTAGAAATGCCCTTGGGCTAGAAATGAGACAAGACTTAATTGATTTCTTTTCAACAGCGAAGCATGATCCGGATATTAAATCCATTATTTTAACTGGTGAAGGAAAAGTTTTTTCAGCTGGCGGCGATTTAAGCACAATGAAGGATATTGATGCTGTATCGGGGCGTGAAAGATTACAATACGGTCATGAGTTGATCCGGTCAATTGTCAATATTGAAAAGCCGGTTATAGCCGCAATAAATGGAGCTGCTGCCGGGGCAGGTATAAGTATTGCTTTAGCATGTGACATGATTGTAGCGTGTCAATCTACTGTATTCATACAAAGTTTTGTAAAAGTAGGACTTGTACCAGATTTAGGAGCTATTTATTTTTTACCTAGATTAATCGGACGACATCGAGCACTGGAGTTTATGTTTCTAGGAGAGAAAGTTACTGCAGAACAGGCACATGAATTGGGAATCGTGAACAAAGTAGTTGATGACCATCTCCTTATGGAAGAGGCAGAAATACTGGCAACAAGATTGGCAGAAGCGCCAAATTTGGCTATTGGCTTAATGAAAAAATTGGTCAATCGTAGTGTATTAGCTGAGTTGGATGAAACGTTGGAATTAGAAGGTTTTGCTCAAGGTCTGCTCTTTGAATCAGACAATTTTAAAGAAGGGGTTCAGGCATTTTTTGAAAAGCGTAAACCGATCTTTAATAAATAATGTTTAACTTTAGAGGATAACGAAGATGGAGGAGTGATTGTGTTTTGTTTTTTCCAAAAGAAGTAGAAATTATTGAGGTTGGACCACGTGACGGTTTACAAAATGAACCAGAACCAATTCCAGCAGAAAAGAAGAAGGAGTTAATCGCACAGCTTGCGAAAGTAGGTATAAAGCGTATGGAAACGGCCTCCTTTGTTCATCCGAAATGGGTGCCGCAAATGGCAGACTCTGAAGAAATTGCTACATATTGTAATCAACTAGGTATTACTTATATTGCTTTAACACCAAACATGAAAGCGTTGGATCGGGCTATTGAAGTAAAGGCACCACAAATTGCCGTATTTATCGGTGCAAGCAACGAGTTTAACAAAAGGAATATTAATAAAACAACGGCGGAATCCTTAAATGAATGTGAAGACATGTTTTCAGTTGCAAAAAAACATTCGATGTTTATTCGGGCATATGTTTCAATGGCTTTTACATGTCCATTCCAAGGTTCTGTATCTTTTGAAGACGTGAAGTTTGTGGTTGATCGTTTTGTCCGTCTGGGGGCAGATGAAATTGATATTGGAGATACGAACGGTCAGGCTGACCCAAAAATCGTTTATGAGCGTTTTGCGAGATTAAAAGACTTATATCCAGAAGTAACCTTTGTCGGACATTTTCATGATACATCAAAACTTGCATTAGCAAATGTTATTGCGGCAATGCAAGCAGGAGTAACGAAGTTTGATAGCTCAGTGGGAGGACTTGGAGGTTGTCCTTATTCTCCTGGTGCTACTGGGAATGTAGCGACAGAAGATTTAGTCAAAATGCTTTCTAAAATGGGGATAAAAACAGGGATCGATTATAATGAACTTTTAAATGTGAGTCCATACGCTAAAAGTTTATCGACAAGAGTGTGAAAAAAATTAAGGGGATTTCAGGGAGCGTACGATCAAAGAAACGAAACGTATAAATTGTTTCTTCATGAGGAGGTATTTTATGCAGCCTTTAGAAGGTATAAAGATTTTAGATATGTCAAGAACCCTTGCTGGGCCATATTGTACAATGTTACTCGGTGACCAAGGTGCTGAAATTATAAAGGTAGAGCAACCTGGATTGGGAGATGAATCGAGGAGATTTACACCTCCTACATGGAACGGCGTAAGCACTTATTTTTTAAGTTCGAATCGAAATAAGAGAAGTATTACAGTTAATTTGAAAAGTAAAAAAGGAAAAGAAATTATTTATAAGTTAGCAAAAGAAGCAGACGTCTTAGTAGAAAATTTTCGTACAGGAGCCATGGATAAACTAGGTTTCGGTTATGAAAAAATGAAAGAAATAAATCCAAAACTTATCTATTGTTCCATATCAGGTTTTGGCAGAACTGGTCCAGAAAAAGACCGAGCAGGCTATGATCTTCTACTTCAAGGTTACGGTGGATTGATGAGTATTACTGGTGAACCGGACCGAGGTCCTGCAAAAGCGGGAATGTCGATCGTTGATTTGTCTACAGGATTGTTTGCCGTATATGGAATATTAAGCGCATTATTTGCTAGGCAAAAAACGGGGAAAGGTCAATATATTGATGTTAGTTTACTAGATGGTCAAATTAGTTTGTTAAATTTTCTCGCAACAGGGTATATGGCGACCGGAAAGGTTCCAAGTAGAATGGGTTCAGCCCATCCATCGCTCGTTCCTTACCAAGCTTTTCGAGCAAAGGATATAGATATTATATTAGCTGTTGCAAACGATGGATTATGGAAAAAATGTTGTGAAGCCTTCGGTTGGAAGGACTTGTTAACGGATCCTCGTTTTCAGAAAAATGATGACCGGGTTGCCCATCGAGAAGAACTTGTTTCAATTCTATCCGATCGATTAATTAAGATGGAAAGTAAGGAAATTTTTGAAAAAATGGATAAAGCAGGAGTGCCTTGTGGTCCAATACATACCGTTGATCAAATAATAAATCACCCTCAAGTGAAAGCAAGAGAGATGATGATCGAAATCGAACATCCGAAGATAAAAGATCTTAAAGTTCCAGGCTTTCCTGTAAAGTTTTCAGAAACACCTGCCAAAGTTCGATACTATCCACCATTACTAGGTGAGCATACAGTGGAAATTTTAACGGAATTAGGCTATTCACAGAAAGCAATTCAAAAATTCAAAGATGAAGGGGTAGTTTGAAGTTAAATCCAAAATTCGCAATACTTACATCATTCGTATTATGGATATCTTCTTTCAGAAATGGAGTTGGACGATTGAAAAAGAGAGTACGGTATGTAATCTGTATTAACATATGATTAATTTTTTTCTCTAATTATAATCACAAAATATCAAAATCGTTCATAATAGGAAGATTGATTGGAAAATAGCACGGGGATTGATTATAAAAAGGAGAGTGTGAACATGGATTTTAATTTATCCCAAGAAATCCTAGAAATGAAAGAATCTATTCGGGACTTTGTTGAAAATACAGTTGAGCCAGTCGCTGATCAAATAGAAAGAGAAGATAAAATCCCTGAACGTATTTTAGAAATGAGCAAGGAAATGGGACTATTCGGTTTGAGTATTCCTGAAGAATACGGCGGGTTAGGAATCGGCATGGTTGGTAAGTGTGCAATCTATGAAGAACTAGGTCGTACGTCAAATGGATATACAACTGTAATTGGTGCGCATACTGGTATAGGTACAGTTGGGATTGTTGAATTGGGCTCGGAGGAACAAAAAAGAAAATATCTTCCCAAAATGGCAACTGGAGAGCTGATCGGGGCTTTTGCTTTAACAGAGCCAAATGCTGGTTCGAACGCTTCAGCTTTAAAGACAAGTGCTGTGAAAAGGGGAGATAAGTATATATTGAACGGTTCTAAACATTATATTACAAATGGACCGATTGCTGATGTCTTTACCGTAATGGCTGTGACTGACCCGAAAAAAGGGGCAAAAGGTATCACATCCTTCATTGTGGAAAAAGATTTTCCAGGGTTTGTCGTAGGGAAAAAGGAAGAAAAAATGGGATTGCGTGGATCTTATTCTTCAGAAATATTTTTTGAAGATTGTGAAGTACCGATAGACAATGTTCTTGGTGAAGAAGGAATGGGATATGTGAATGCTTTAAAGATCTTGGCGAATGGACGTGCAGGTCTTGCTGCTCGCAATTTAGGTTCATCTCAAAAGTTATTAGAATTATCTATAAAGTATGCACATGAACGAGAACAATTTGGAAAGCCAATTTTTGAACAACAAATTATCCAACATTATTTAGCTGAAATGGCATTACAAATTGAAACATTACGGACTTTTACTTATCGAGTTGCGTGGATGGTTGACCAAAACATGAAAATTATTAAAGAAGCGGCAATGGCAAAATTACTTGGTTCAGAGGTGTATAACAAGGTCGCTGATTTAGCTGTGCAAATTCATGGGGGGATTGGATATATTAAAGATTATCCCATTGAAAGATATTACCGTGATGCAAGAATTACAAAAATTTACGAAGGAACTTCAGAAATTCAGCGAAATATTATTGCAGCACAAATTCATAAAGAATATATGAAAAGTAGTTCTACAGTAAATGTTTAATGATTTGCCTCTACTTAAGCAACAATAAGCCTTCCGCAAACAATCACTTATCTTCAAAATTCATCATATGTAAATACTAACAACCCAACATTACGATTTGAAGATATTTTACCTTTTATTAAAGGGTGTAAAAAGAGAAAAAAAGAAATAATATATACAAATATAGTTTGAAAAACGCAATAATATAAATACATGTCTATTTATTAAGTTTACCTCATTCACTAGGTTTCACCGTGAAAACTGGTTTGTCTAATTGAACGAAGCCGATTGGTCACTATATACTGGAGGTAAAATCGTGCCTTTAAAGAAACTGCTAGTCATAGCGATCACTGTAAAAACTTTACTTGTCAGTTCCCTTTTTCTTATTTTAAATCCTTTCTTTGTTTCAGCTGAAACAAAGAAGGAAGATAGTTTTACGTTAACGATTTTACATAACAATGATACACATGCTAATTTGGATAATGTGGCTAAAACCGTAACAGCAGTCAAAAAAATTCGTATGAATAATCCTAATGCTCTCCTTCTTCATGCAGGTGATGTGTTTACAGGAACCCTTTATTTTCATACGAAAAAAGGGAAGGCAGATCTTCAATTTATGAATTTAATGGGCTATGACGTAATGACTTTTGGCAACCATGAGTTTGATTTAGGTTCAAGTTCGGAAGGTCATCAAGCATTAGTTGACTTTGTTAAGAATGCAAAGTTTCCTTTCGTTAGTTCAAATATCGACTTCTCTAGAGATGATAAATTTAACGACTTATATCATGATAAAATATCTACGCTTGCTCAAAATGGACATATTTATAACAGTATCATTAAAGAAGTAAATGGTGAAAAAATAGGAATCTTTGGTTTAACTACAAAAGAAACAACCACTATATCCAGTCCAGGTCAAGTCATTTTTTCGAGTTTTATTGAGAAAGCAAAAAAAGCCGTAAAAGAATTCGAGAACATGGGTGTTAATAAAATCATCGCCTTAACCCATATCGGCTTTAATGACAATGCAAAAGTGGATAATGATTTATTACTTGCTATGAAAGTGGATGGTATCGATATTATTGTTGGAGGTCACAGTCATACTGAATTAACAGAACCAGTGCTGATTAAAACGGATGTAAATGGTAAAGCAAAAGAAGAACCCACCGTTATTGTACAAGCAGGTGAATATAACACGAATCTAGGGATGCTAAATGTTACATTTGATAATCGTGGAAAAGTCATTGAGGCAGAAGGGGATTTGTTGAAAATTGAAAATTTCGAAGAAGACCCGGAAGCTGTAGACTTATTAAATGAGTATAAGTCAGAAATTTACAACTTTGCCAATCAAGAAATAGGAGTTCATTTAAACCACCCCCTTGAGAATCCTAGATCGAGTAATGGGAACGCTAGTGTCCGTAACAGTGAAACTATATTAGCGAATTTAATTACGGATGGGATGCTTTATGCAGCAAAAAAATATGATGAAAAAGTTTTAATGGCCGTTCAAAATGGTGGCGGTATCCGTGCTCCAATTGAAGCGGGTCCGATTACGAACGGTAAGATAATTCAAGTTTTACCCTTTGGAAATACATTATCTACTATAGATTTAACTGGCATAGAGCTCAAGAAAGCTTTTGAACATAGTGTTCATGCGTATCCAGAGGAATTTGGTGGATTTTTACATATAGCTGGCGGTAAAGTTGAATTTGACTCCACAAAAGCAGCAGGAAAACGTGTAGTGGCAATCTATTTTATCGATGAGAATGGCGATTATGTAAAAATAAAAGATATAGAAACTTATACGATTGTTACAAACTACTTTACAGCAAAAGGTGGCGATGGTTATGACATATTCCAGAAAGCATATGAGGAAGGTCGTGTAAAAGAACTAGGTAAATTTGATTGGGACAACTTTAGACAACATTTACAAAGATTAGGAAGTGCGAACATACCGACGAATACTGAAGGTCGTATTATAGATGTGGGAAAGAACTATAACAAATATAAGCATCCGGATAAAGGAATTAATTATTGAATGAGTAAAAAGGTCGTAGATCTATATTCTACGACCTTTTTTTCATTTAATTATATGATATTTAAATATTAAGCTTCTACAATATCTGCCATAAAACGACATTTACAAAACATTTACATCTAGTTTATACAAGATTAATTTAATTCCTTTAATGTAAGAATTGTAAGTTAATTGAGCAAATATCTTAGGGGGAATAACTCAAATGGTAAAGTTCAAGAAATTAACATTAGCTATAGCATTTACTGGTACATTAGCTTTAGCTGCTTGTGGTGGTGGAGCTGATGAACGTTCAAATGGTTCATCAGGTTCTGATGAAGACAGCATAAAACAAGTTCTTCTAGATGGTTCTTCTACAGTCTATCCAATAATGGAAGCTGTAGCTGAAGAATATGCAGGAGTTGAACCTGATGTAGAAGTTTCAGTTGGAGTATCTGGATCGGGTGGTGGATTTGAGAAGTTCACGCAAGGAGAAATTGATATTTCTAACGCATCCCGTCCAATTAAGGATGAAGAAGCAAAAGCTGCGAAAGCTAACGGAATTGAATTTACAGAATTCGAAATCGCATATGACGGCTTATCAGTAGTTGTAAATAAAGATAATCATTGGGTTGATAAATTAACGATTGATCAATTGAAACAAATTTGGATTGAAGATGGAAGCACAAAAAAATGGTCTGACATTGATCCTTCTTGGCCAGATGAAGAAATTTCATTCTATTCACCAGGTGCAGACTCTGGCACATTTGACTATTTTAACGAAGTTATTTTAGAAGATGAACCAATTGTTGAAGGTGCAACTTTATCTGAAGATGATAACGTACTTGTTACAGGCGTAGCTGGAGATAAAAACGCAATTGGATATTTTGGTTATGCATACTATGCTGAAAACACAGACAAGTTAAAGGTTGTCCCAATTGTCAATCCTGAAACAGATGAAGCTGTTAAACCAACGAATGACACGATTCAATCTAATGAATATGCACCACTTTCTCGTCCATTATTCATTTATGTAAATAATGAAAAAGTAAAAGATGAAGCGATCTATAACTTTGTTAAATATACTTTAGAAAATGCTGGTGAACTTGCAACTGATGTTGGTTATGTAAACCTTCCTAAAGAAAGATATGATCAGGCATTAAGTAAATTAGAATCGTTAAAATAATCTTGCATTACAAATTAATTTAACGGGTGAGAAGCGGATGAATAAATGCTTCTCATCTTGTCATGGATGAAAGGGGTTTTCAGCTTGTCCTCGCAACATAACACAGTCCCATTTTCTGTAAAAGAAATGATTGCCAAAAAACAGAAACAACAAAAAAATATTGGCGAAAAAGTAATGCCGTGGATTTTACTGCTTACTGCAATTATTTCTATATTAACTACTTTAGGTATTTTATTTACTTTAATTACTGAAACGTTTCACTTTTTTGGAGATGTACCATTTAAAGAGTTTTTCTCTGGTACAACATGGTATCCATTCTCTGACCCGGGACAATACGGTATTTTGCCCTTAATCTCTGGTACATTAAGAATTACTTTTATTGCCATCATTGTAGCCGTTCCAATCGGGTTAGCTGCGGCTATCTATTTAAGCGAATATGCAACAGATCGGGTTAGGAGGATTGTCAAACCGATATTGGAAGTGTTGGCTGGTATCCCAACGATTGTATATGGATTTTTTGCCTTAACATTTGTTACACCACTTTTACAAAACTTTATTCCTAATTTAGAAATATTTAATGCGCTTAGCCCTGGGATATTAATTGGGATTATGATTACTCCTACAATAACTTCCCTTTCAGATGATGCGATGAATGCTGTTCCGAAAGCGATCCGGGAAGGAGCACTTGCTATGGGGGCAACAAAATGGGAAGTAACATGGAAAGTTGTATTACCTGCTGCTGTTTCAGGGATTGTTGCATCTATTGTTTTAGCTTTCTCCCGCGCGGTTGGTGAAACAATGATTACATCCATTGCCGGTGGTTCTACGCCAAATTTAGGACTGGACGTGACGAGTTCTGTTCAAACCATGACGGCTTACATTGTCCAAATTGCTCAAGGTGACGCTGGATACGGCACAACGATTTATTACAGTATTTATGCTGTTGGTTTTATGTTGTTCCTTTTTACGTTAATCATGAACCTAGTGGCTCAATGGATCCGTCGTCGTGTTAGGGAGGAATATTAATGGTGAGATTAATAGATCAAAATAAAGTAACAAAAAATATCCAACCAAGAATTTTTCGCAACTCCATTTACAAGTACTTTTTTTTAGCAGCAACCACGCTTTGCTTACTCATTTTAGCTGTTCTTTTTATAAGAGTATTAAGACAAGGATTACCACATTTAGACTGGCAATTTTTAACAAGTACACCTTCAAGAAAACCTGAAGAAGCTGGCGTTTACACTGCTTTCATTGGAACGGTTTGGATGATGGCTGTTGTTATACCGGTTACTTTTGTTTTAGGTGTCGGTGCTGCAATTTATTTAGAAGAATATGCAAAGAAAACTAAGTTTACAACCTTTATTGAAACAAACATTTCAAACCTGGCTGGAGTTCCATCTGTCGTCTATGGTCTATTAGGTCTTACTCTGTTTGCGCGGGCCTTTGCATTAGGTCAAAGTGTGTTGGCTGCTGGTTTAACGATGAGTTTGCTTGTATTACCAGTAATCATTGTAGCAGCGCAAGAAGCGATACGATCCGTACCGAATGAATTACGTGAAGCGTCCTACGGGATGGGGGCAACAAAGTGGACAACGATTTATAAAGTTGTTTTACCTACAGCTATTCCATCCATATTAACAGGAGCAATTTTAGCAATTTCGCGTGCAATCGGTGAGACTGCTCCACTTGTTGTGCTTGGTATTCCATTATTCTTAATTCAAACACCATCAACCTTTTTTGACTCGTTTACGGCACTACCAATGCAAATTTACAACTGGACCGGACGTCCGCAAGCGGAATTCCAAGAAATTGCAGCTGCCGGTATTATTGTTTTGCTTGTATTGTTAATTGTATTAAACTCCATTGCCGTATTTATACGAAATAAGTTTTCAAAAAAATTATAAGTTAGTTTTCCAGTTCTTGGATCATGAAGGAGGATTTTCAAATTGACTACGATTGTCGAAATTGCAAGTGGAACTTCCCTAAGAGAAAAGAAAACAGAAGTGAATAAAGATCTTGTGTATAAAACAAAAGATTTAAACTTATGGTATGGTGAAAATCATGCATTAAAGAATATCAATCTTGATATTGCGGAAAATGAAGTTACGGCCATTATCGGGCCATCTGGTTGTGGTAAGTCTACTTACATTAAGACATTAAATCGTATGGTAGAACTCGTGCCATCTGTTCGCACATCCGGTGAGATTTTATATCGGAAGCGTAATATTTTCGATAAAAATTACCGTGTGGAAGAGTTACGAACAAGAGTTGGCATGGTTTTCCAAAAACCAAATCCATTTCCAAAGTCGATATATGATAATATCGCATATGGACCAAGAATCCATGGCATTAAAGATAAAAACATATTAGACCAAATCGTTGAAAAAAGTTTACGTGGTGCAGCAATTTGGGATGAAGTTAAAGACCGTTTAAAAGAAAATGCATATGGTTTGTCTGGCGGACAACAACAGCGTTTATGTATTGCAAGGTGTTTAGCTATTGAACCAGATGTTATTTTAATGGATGAACCGACGTCAGCCCTCGACCCAATTTCAACATTAAAGGTAGAGGAACTTGTACAGGAGTTGAAAAAAGAGTACAGCATTATCATTGTTACGCATAATATGCAACAAGCTGCTCGTATTTCCGATAAAACAGCCTTTTTCTTAAATGGTGAAGTCATTGAATTTGATGAAACAGACCGTATATTTTCTAATCCACGTGACAAACGAACAGAAGATTATATTACAGGCCGCTTTGGATAATCGTAAGCGGTAATACAGAAAAGTAGTATGGGGGTAACATATCTGCTTTTCTGTTTTTTTCTATAATCAATAATTTACAATCCAATTAGATAAACTAAAAAAGATTGAAATGTGTTTCGCGTTTCATACAAAGGAGAGAATGAAGATGGTTACTCGTGAAAAATTTGATGAAGAATTGTCAAAATTACAATCTCAATTAATTGAACTCAAAGATTTTGCTTACAATGCTTTTGAATCAGCTTTTCATGCATTTGAAACACGTAATGTCGAAGAAGCCCTTAAAATAATGGAAAATGATACGAAGGCTGATATTATGTATGAAGAAATTCATGATTCTGCCATTCTTTTAATTGCAAAACAACAACCAGTAGCAACCGATTTACGTCAAATTATTACTACTTTAAAAATATCGACAGATTTAGAACGGATTGCTGATTTTGCTGTGAACGTTGCAAAGTCAACGATTCGATTGAAAGATACAAAGCTAAATATGAATGAAACGATCAATAATATTAGAAAAATGTATACCATAAGTATGACGATGTTAAAAGAAGGAATAAAAGCGTTTTTAGATGTAGATTTAAAGTTGGCAAAAGAAGTGGCTAAAATGGATGATGAAGTTGATGAACTTTATGGACAAACAATTCAGCATTTATTTCAAGTAAACCGAGTGCAACCGGAAAATATTGATAATGTTACACAATTATTGTTTATTTGTCGCTTTTTAGAGCGGACTGCTGATCATATCACAAATATTGCTGAAAATGTATTCTACTTAGTAAAAGGTAAACATTATGATTTAAATGAGTGATTCAGTTTTCTTATGCTCCTCACCATTTTATGAGGCTATCCATTAAGCTCCTTCTATATTAAAGGAACTTAACAGATAGCCTTTTTTGTCATGTTCATTTTTATTCACTTTTTCGTTTTTTTGCCCGTTCGTCTGCTGCATTAGCTCTAGCGATTGCTTCACGGTCTTGTAGATCTGCCAATTCTTCCGAATATTCGACATCAAGACCATCGGATTTCATATTTTTTGGAACTTGAGGGAGTTTTGATTTTCTGTCGCGTTTTTTACCCATCATTCGACTCCTTTATTATTACGTGTTGTGAAATTTAATCCATGGCAGCTCGATCTGCACGTTTGAAATCGCGATTGTACGTAATTTCCTGTGCCTTTCTTAATGTCTTACGTTCACCTTTATTTTTGTCTTTTTTTGCCATCTTTCCACCTCGCAAGGATCATTTTGTCAATATTAGTTTACCCAGTTCCTTGAAAAGCATGCAGAAAACTTGAAAATTTATTTTTCATACAATCTCCTTAAATTATGGTACATTATAGTAAGAAAACACTTTCGAATTGAATGAAGCGAGGTGTTGAAAACTGCCTGTTATTAGTAAGATTTCCGTTCAAAAAAATAATAAAGAACGTTATAATATTTTTTTCTCTAGCGGAGAAGCAGAAGAATATGCTTTTAGTGTCAGTGAAGACGTTTTAATTGAGTATGACCTTCGGAAGGGAAAAGAGTTAAGGAATGAAGATATTGAACGAATAACGAATCGTGAAACAATACAGAAAGCCTATAATTTGTCATTGCAATTTTTGTCATATCGTATGCGTTCAGAAAAGGAAGTACAAACGTACCTAGAAGAACGTAATTTTTCGAAAGAAACCATCCAAGAAGTTCAATATCGGTTGCGTGAACGCAGATATGTGGATGATGCGGAATTTACGAAAGCATTTATAAAAACACAAATCAATACAACGGACAAAGGTCCGAAACTCATTCAAAATGAGTTAAAGAAAAAAGGGATTGCAAATCATTATATTGAACAATTTATGTCTTTATATACTGAAGATATTCAGCAAGAAAAGGCAATTAATTTATGCAAGAAGATGACTGGTAAAAAGAAAAACATATCTACTGTTCAATTAAAAAGAGATATGCAAATGTCACTTATGAGGAAAGGCTATGAACATTCTACCATTCAAAAAGCGATATCAATCAGCATGCAAGGCATCGATGAAGAGCAAAATGAAGCTGCCATCATCGTGCAAGGTGAAAAAGCTTTACGTAAATATCGGAATGAACCCCTTGATAAACGGAAGATCAAAGTAAAGCAATTTTTATATCGAAAAGGATTTTCATTAGATGTCATCGACAAATTCATTGATGAAAAAATTGCAGAATGCGAAACGGAGGAATGAAATAATGAAAAAAATGTATAGCGAAATGAGCGAGTATGAATTAAAACAAGAGATTGCTCATTTACGAGAAAAGGCAAGAAAAGCTGAACAGATGGGAATGGTCAATGAATTTGCCGTCCATGAACGTAAGGCATTAATGGCAGAGGCTTATTTAATGAATCCCAAAGCAATAAAAGATGGAGAGATTTATCGACTAAAACATGAACCGAGTACTTTTTTTCGGGTAATGTATAAAAAAGGTGTTTTTGCCTGGGGTTACCGGATGGATGGTGATGGGAGAGAAGAAGGTATACCGATTTCCATGTTACAAATTGAAGAAGAAATACCGAATCAATAAAAGAAAATCTCCCAAGTGTGAGCCTTTTATATAGGTCAACTTGGGAGTACTTTTTGTTGATAATTTGATCATTATTTTCCGTGTTTATTTGATGCGTGCATTCGTTCCTGTGGACGCGTGTTAATCGTTCCATTTGCACGTTTGGACGAGTACTTCGCTTGGGCTGGAGGCATACCTTCTAGTTTAATATCTTTTTGATTTGGAAATCCACGTTCTTTATTTCGTACCATTGCTTTTCCTCCTAAAAAGAAGTACGCATAAAGTTGCGCATTTTTAGTATGGACTTATAAAATTGGTTTTTACTACACTTTTTTTGGAAATGAAGTAGCGATGTTATATCGTATTCAATTCTAACTTTTTCCTTATTTTATTCTTATTATAAATCCATCCAGTATAGGAAGATAAAACATTTAAATCATAATCCATTTTGACAATGGCAAAAAAAGGATAATGATCGTTACTGCGATACCGTAAGTCAATAAATCGGACTTCAATATGGGATGGTTCTTCTTCTATTTCCCAACGATAAACAGGGGAAAAAGATAGAAATGCTTGAATATTTTTATCTTGTATGGCCACATTCATAATTGGATTATCTGGTAATGGAACCCGTTTGAATTCATCTAATAAAACGATACTTCTTTTGTATGCACGTGCAACATAAAACTTATCTTTTGCAATGACAGCCACCCGCCATTGGAAAAATTTAATGGTTGGATTTAAAATAATTTTTTCAACATCAGGGATGAAATCTTCTATACTATGGATGACAGCCCTTCGTAACGCAAAACGATATAAGTAATAGCCGATCAGCACAAGGTATATGATCGTAAATATGATTCTTGGATCACCGCCTAAGATCCAAAATAAAATCCCAACGAGGTGCGAGCCAAAAATAAATGGATCAAACGTATTAATCCAACCGAGGGCTACCCATTTTGAAGAGAATGGTCGCAGTGCTTGTGTGCCATAAGCGTTAAAAATGTCAACAAAAACATGTAAGCTTACGGCAATAAAGGACCAAAGCCAAAGGTGGAACAGATTTGCTTCTGGAAAAAAGAAATACAGGATAATAGCAACTAGAACGGACCACAATAACACGGCTGGAATGGAATGGGTTATTCCGCGATGATTACGAATGTAAACGGCATTATTACGCAATTTTAATACAGTATCAATATCGGGGATCTGTGAACCGACTATTGTTGCAATGAAGACACTTTGTGCTGTTGCTGTATCATTGTAAACAACCGGATCTACTAATGCGAACCCACCGAGAGCGATCCCCATAACAATATGTGTACCTGTATCCACTATACGGACCTCCAATATCTTGATTAAAACGGAAAAAAGTTTACACTTACATATGTATATGCATAATCCGACTATCCATAGGTTTTATTGAATGCATAAAATTTATACGAGTTTTCATATTTGTTTGATTTACTAGGGGCATTCCGAAGGTGATATCGTTTGAGGAAAATCCATTTTTGGTGGTACCTAATTTGAGTAAGAATACAATATCAATGTCAGTTTAACATTGGAGGACTTATTTGTGAATGATCGAATTGAAAAATTAATTATGAATTTTAAAATAGACGAATTTCAGAAATCATTAATTGACTGGTACTTAGAAGAAAAAAGAGACTTGCCCTGGAGGAAAAATAATGATCCGTACAGAGTATGGGTCTCAGAAGTCATGTTACAGCAAACTCGAGTGGATACGGTAATTCCTTATTTTGAACGTTTTATGGAAAAGTATCCAACGGTGGCGGATTTGGCAGAGGCGGATGAACAAGATTTATTGAAAGTGTGGGAAGGTTTAGGATATTATTCTCGGGTACGAAATTTACATCATGCAGTGAAGGAAGTCCATGAAAAATACGGCGGCAAGGTGCCAGATACAAAAGAAGCATTTGGCAGTTTAAAGGGGGTTGGACCTTATACTACAGGGGCGGTATTAAGTATTGCCTACGGAAAGCCCATCCCAGCTGTTGACGGAAATGTCATGCGAGTTATGTCAAGAATTTTTAATATGGACGATGATATCGCCAAGGTAAAAACCCGAAAACTTTTTGAAGGGTTAGTTGAGAAAGTGATATCTCATGAGGATCCTTCTAGTTTCAATCAGGGATTGATGGAACTAGGTGCTTTAATTTGTACACCAAAGAATCCTTCTTGTTTACTATGTCCGGTACGTGATTTTTGTATGGCCTTTCATGAAGGAACCCAAAATGATTTACCTGTAAAGAAAAAAGTAAAAAAGGGGAAGACCGTGCAATATATTTCATTTATTTTGGAAGATGAAAAAGGAAATATTATTGTCCGACAGCGGCCATCTGAAGGCTTGCTTGCTAGTTTATGGGAGTTTCCAAATCATGAGGTGTTAAGTAAATGGAAAAACATGGTCACTGACTTTGAATCCATGTTAGGTAAGGAATTAGGTATCGAGGTTGACGTAATTGAACCTATTTGTGTGATTGATCATGTGTTTTCCCATTTAACATGGAAGATTCATGCTTTTCGTGCAAGGTTTCGCGGGGATTTTGTTGAAAGTGAAGTGCAAAAGGTCATTCCAATCGAAAAAGTTGAAAATTATCCATTTCCAGTACCGTATCAAAAAATATGGAAAGCGTTTAAGAAGTTAAGAGGTATGGAATGAGCCCAGAGGATCGAGTTACATTTTTAAAAAAGGATGGGCAAAGTGCCAGAACAAGCCGATTGATGGGAATATTTTAAGGCTTATAAAAAAATGTAGGTCAACTATCGAATATTATTTATAGTAATATAAATAGGATAGGCAAAATCAACCTTTTATAATAAATCCCCACATAATTGTGGGGCAGTGATATTTAGTCAAAATTAATTTCCGTTCCATGTGTATAATCAGCTTCCAATCGTTTAAGGCCACCACGGCGCTGGATTTCTTCTAGAATTTCTTTATAAATCGTTTGACCTTCTTGATTTAAATAAGGCATAATTTGTTGAATGGAATGTTGGAAGTAGGCTAACTCACTGTCCCTCCATTCCGTTAAGGACATCATTGATAACTCGGTCATGTCTCGTCCTACATACATTACTAGACACCTCGTTTACTCATTTCAATTGTTTGTGGAATTACTTAAAACAAGTCTCTTATCCTAAATTCATTATGCTTTATTAGTTTATCGAAAATCACTAACTTCATACAAAATAAGTAAAAAGGAATGATTCAATTGTCAAACAAAGTTGCATTAGTCACGGGATCAAGTCGAGGAATCGGAAAAAAAACGGCTATTCGCCTTGCTGAAAAGGGGTATGATATCGTTGTTAACTATGTAAGAAGTAAAGCAGCTGCTGAAGAAACAGCTCAAGAAATTAAGAAACTTGGTAGAAAAGCCATTGTTGTTCGAGCTCATGTTGGAGATGTTGAAAAAGTAAAAGCGATGTTTCAAACGATTAATGAAGAATTTGGTCGATTAGATGTTTTCATTAATAATGCGGCTTCTGGTGTTCAACGCCCACTAATGGAATTAGAAGAAAAACATTGGAACTGGACGTTGGATATTAATAGTAAAGCACTATTGTTCTGTGCACAAGAAGCAGCCAAATTGATGGAAAAAAATGGAGGGGGAAAAATTGTCAGTTTAAGTTCCCTAGGGTCAATACGCTATATAGAAAACTACACCTTAGTAGGGACATCGAAAGCTGCAGTTGAAGCCTTGACTCGTTATTTAGCTGTTGAATTAGCACCGAAAAATATTGTTGTTAATGCAGTTTCTGGAGGAGCAGTAGATACTGACGCTTTAAAACATTTCCCAAACAGAGATGAATTGATTCAAGAAGCTCTTAGGAAGACACCGGCAGGAAGGATGGTAGAAATTGATGACCTTGTAAACACTATTTTATTTCTCGTTTCGGACGACGCATCTATGATACGTGGTCAAACGATTATTGTAGATGGAGGTCAGTCATTGCTTGTTTAATTATGATCGAATGCATTACAAATAACAATTGAACAAAAGATGGATGAAAGCAAAGAAATGTTAAGCTAATGTAAATTTCTTCACAAATAAATTTTCTTTAAAAAAAATGGGATAGTTTCACCTCCAAATGGTTACATTAAGCATGAGCGGAGGTGAAAAAGATGGCTAAAAGAAAAAATAATGCTTCTCAAACAAATGCTGCTGAAGTAAGAAAACAAAATGCAGCATCTGCATCTGGTCAAAGCCAATATGGTACTGAATTTGCAAGTGAAACAGATGCACAAGAAGTACGCCAACAAAACCAACAAGCAGAGTCTCGCAAACAAAAAAATTCATAACTCATAACATACTGAATTAGTGTGGGTTACATGAAAAACACTGCCCCTTATACATTTAGAAAAGACGCTTCCAATTTTGGGAGCGTCTTTTCCTTTGAAAAATATTTTCTGATAAATTTCATGTTGTCAACAACCAAAGTTTTAAAATTAGCTAGGAAACGTTATAATATAAAAATAACAATCAATATATAATGAACGTGAAATTTAGACTAGATAGAAAGTAGGGATTAGATTATGGGAGTTCCAGCAGAGGGAGAAACGATACAAATACATAGTTATAAACACAATGGCCAAATTCATCGGATATGGGAAGAAACAACCGTATTAAAAGGGACTAAAACCGTAATTATTGGGGGAAACGATCGGACAACGGTTACGGAATCAGATGGTCGGACATGGATAACGAGAGAACCTGCCATTGTTTATTTCCATTCCCAATATTGGTTTAATATAATCGGCATGTTACGGGAAGATGGTATTCATTATTACTGTAATTTGAGCTCACCATTTGTTTATGATGAAGAGGCGTTAAAATATATTGACTATGACTTGGATATTAAAGTGTTTCCGGATATGACATACATTTTACTGGATGAAGATGAATACGAAGAGCATCGGAAATTAATGGGTTATCCAGAAGTAATTGATAAAATTTTAAAAGCAAATATTGAAAAGTTAACGGATATGATACATCAGAGAAAAGGACCGTTTGCAGCGGATTTTATTGATAAGTGGTATGAAATGTATTTAACATATCGCAAATTTTAAAATGTTTAAACTGATCGAGAGAAACTTGGTCAGTCATTTTTTTATGTTTTAAACCTTGTTTAACTGATCTAAAAAAGATAGGGAGAGACAGCTATGGGAAGTATTAAACGGTATATGAAATTTGTAAAACCTTATCGGTTTCAAATTTTAGCTACACTAATTATTGGGATTATTAAATTTGCTATTCCACTTCTGATTCCGCTTTTAATCAAATATTTAATAGATGAAGTGATCATAAATGATGCTTTAACAAGGGATGATAAAATTATACATTTAGCAATTGCACTTGGTGTTACAGCCTTTATTTTTGTGTTTCTCCGTCCACCAATTGAATATTATCGACAATATTTTGCTCAATGGACGGCAAGTAAAGTATTGTTTGATATTCGTGAAAAATTATATATGCATTTGCAAAAACTGGGTTTAAGATATTATTCAAATAAAAAAACAGGTGAAGTCATCTCACGAGTTATAAATGATGTGGAACAAACGAAGGATTTTGTTGTCACCGGCTTAATGAATGTTTGGATTGATTTTTCTACCATTATTATTACGGCTGCTATTATGTTTTCAATGGATTGGAAGTTAACGATCGTATCGTTACTCATGTTTCCATTCTATGCAATATCGATTAAATATTTCTTTGGTAACCTTCGTAAACTTACACGGCAGCGTTCCCAAGCCTTAGCTGAGGTGCAAGGCTATTTACACGAACGAGTTCAAGGTGTTGCAGTGATAAAAAGTTTTGCAATTGAAGACCACGAAAAAACATTATTCCATAAAACAAATAGTCACTTTTTAAGTAAGGCATTGAAGCATACCAGTTGGAATGCGAAAGCCTTTGCTGTTGTAAATACGATTACTGATATTTCACCGTTACTTGTTATTGGTTATGCAAGTATTGAGGTTATTTTAGGTCACTTAACAATCGGGACGATGGTAGCTTTTACAGGATATATTGAACGCTTGTACAATCCACTCAGGAGACTGGTAAACTCCTCAACAACGCTTACACAGTCAATCGCATCGATGGATCGAGTCTTTGACTTGTTTGATGAGGAGTATGATATTCAAGATAAGCCAAATGCTGTGACTATAGAGAAGGCAAAGGGTGATATTACCTTTGAGCATGTCAGTTTTTCCTATGAGGAAGATGGCCGAAATGTATTGAAGGATATTCACTTGGAAATTAAAGAAGGGCAGACCATTGCTTTTGTCGGGATGAGTGGTGGAGGAAAGTCAACATTGGTTAGTTTAATTCCGAGATTTTATGATGTTTCAAAAGGGCGAATACTATTAGATGGAATGGATATTCGCAATATTAGACAAAGAGATTTACGTAAACAAATCGGTATGGTACTTCAAGATAATATTTTATTTAGTGATACGGTAAAGGAAAATATTCTAATTGGTAAACCAGATGCAACCGATGAAGAAGTCGTGCGGGCCGCTAAAGCTGCCAATGCATATGACTTTATTACGAAATTACCACAGGGGTTTGATACGCAAGTTGGTGAACGAGGAGTGAAATTATCAGGTGGTCAGAAACAACGCATTGCGATTGCCCGAGTATTTTTAAAAAATCCGTCGATTCTTATTTTAGATGAAGCAACCTCTGCCTTAGATTTAGAAAGTGAACATTTGATCCAAGAGGCCCTCGACAAGTTGGCTAAAGATCGGACAACGTTAATTGTCGCTCACAGATTATCAACCATTACTCACGCCGATCGAATTGTGCTCATTGAACATGGAAGAATCGTTGAGATGGGGACCCATGAAGAATTAATGGCTCAAAAAGGGCATTATTATGATTTATTTACGGTACAACAACTAGACTAAGTACAAGGGCATTTTCCAATTTAAAAAACAGGAACGATTTTGAATACGTTCCTGTTTTGAAATGATTACTGCTTATCGTCAGCAAATTCTATATTCTTTTCATCCTTATGGAATTGTTCAACATTGTTTAATAAAATCTCTAGTCTTTCTAGTTGCTCGTTGTATTCTAATACCGCAGCTATAAATTGTAAGACGTGAGGCGCTATCTCATCATTTGCTGAGCTTTTTTGATAATCGTTAAACACCTTAAGTAACTTTTTGCGATTATTTTCATATTCCTGCATTTCTTCATCATGAATTTGAATTGCTTTTCCAACATAACGAAGCAGTAGGTGTTCATGATTATTATTTAATTGTTGGATAATTTCCTTCAGTTGTTCTATTGTATGTTTTTCTACAAATGATAGGTCGTATTCATAATGGTGCTGTTTTTTTAAAAGTTCTAACGCACTTTTACCCGTGGCTATCATATGTCGATAAATGACGAGTTTTCTCATCTTTCCTCTATTTTCTTTTTTCAAAAACGTTTTTTCTTCCCTGTAGAACATGTAGATTTCTTCTAGCTTTACAAAGCGTTCATTTAGTGTTTCAATCTCTTTTTTTAGCAATTTTAAGTCTGCAGCTTGATGAACAGACAATCGAATCCATTTTAAAACTTCGTTTGATATATCAGAAATTGCTTGATACAACTTCGTCTCATATTTTGGTGGTATAAATATTAAATTTATTAAAAAGGCTGAGAAAATTCCAAGTACAATTGTACCGAAACGTAAAAGTGAATAAGTGATGAATTCATCTGGCGGTGATTCCATAATGATAATAAGTGTTACAACAGATAAAGAAATCGTATCGATTTTTAACCGTAAATTAATGATTATGACCATTATGGCTGCCATTCCAACAATAATAAAGTGATTGCCGAACAGTAGCCCAAAAATAATTGCGACAATCGCACCTACGACATTTCCTTGAATTTGTTCTAAAATGGTTAAATAGGACCGATAAATGGATGGTTGGATGGCAAATACAGCTGCTATTGCAGCAAATACCGGTGATGGAAGATTGAGGAATTCACCGAGCATAAGTGCCAAAACTACGGCTAACCCCGTTTTAAAGATGCGGGCCCCTAGTTTCATTTTCCCATGTTCCTTTCATAAATAATAATTAATTTTATTATAACCCCTCGGCAATTTTAGATGATTTTATATGAAATTACAATATACTTCTTATAGTTTTATAATAAGATTTTTTAAATTCATGATTATAGGTTGATTGTGCTTCAGCGGAAATGAACTTGTTGTCAAATTTTCACCTATCCTCTTTCTCTACGAAAGTCTACAACGGTTCGGACTACGAAGGAAGCTTGTACGGTATAACCAATCATTGCTTCAATGACTGCTAAAATTTGACCAATACCTACAGGAGTGACATCTCCATAGCCAACAGAAAACAAAGTAAGTCCACTAAAATAAAAGCTTGTTTGTAATGAGTAAAAAAAGTCTGTTTCAATAATTGTGCCATCTTCTATTAAAATCGGAAACCCTTGTTGAATGAGAATAAAATAAATTAATCCAAAACCAAGGAAAATGGTAGTATATACAAAAATTAAATAAATAAAACTTTGCCAAGAAAGGAATTTTTCTTGAATCGCCATTGGGATAAATAGAGTCTTTAAACTCATTACAATGATAAAAAAGATAATAAATAACAAAAGAATGATGACCATAGTGCACCCCGATTTTATATGTATATATTCTCATTGTTAGAAACAACGCACTTTATTTAAAAATACAGGTTTTTATAATTATACGAAGGACTCGTCCAAATAATGAATTCGAGTTGTGCCAAGTATATAATTTGTCTTTTTTTTATTATTTCGTTAAGGTAAAACTATACATATAGGAGGGATTGAAATGACGGTTGCTATTGGCGAAGTAGTTCAGGACTTTGCATTACCTGCAAGTAATGGTGAAACTGTAAAACTATCAGATTATCGAGGAAAACATGTTGTACTTTATTTTTATCCGAAAGATATGACACCAGGCTGCACAACACAAGCATGTGATTTTCGAGATTACAGTAAGGAGTTTGAAAATTTAGATGCGGTAATTTTAGGAATAAGTCCTGATCCGATCAGCAAGCATGAAAAATTTATTGAGAAACACGGTCTCCCATTTTTACTACTATCAGATGAAAATCATGAAGTTGCTGAACAATTCGGCGTATGGAAATTAAAGAAAAATTTTGGAAAAGAATATATGGGTATTGAACGTTCTACCTTTATCATAGATAGAGATGGTGTACTTGTTAAGGAATGGCGGAAGGTTAAAGTGAATGGACATGTGGAAGAAACATTGAATTATATTAAAGAAAATTTGTAAAAACTGTTCCGAGGCATATGCCCGTTTTGTATTTTCAAGGCGTTTGACCATGCTTTTAAAATGAGTGTGCATATAGTATAGTAGGGCATACCTCCTCATGAATCTTCACTCTTTTGCCGGATCTAAGGGAAGCTTGGTCCGGCATTTTTTCTGTCTTTTTTTATTTTGATCTTATAAGTTTTCTAAAAATTTACAAAATGGTATTATAATTTTAATAAGCATCTACAAATAAAGGGGGAACGATTATGGTTGTACTCTTACGAATACAAAGAAATAAGGAACTGGAAAAACAACTTCAAGCGCAATTTCCGAATGTGAATTTTATATATATTAAGGATAAGGATGAGATTATAAAATATATTCCTGATGCAGAAGTCTTTGTTACATATGGTGAAGATCTAACGGAAGATGTCGTTTTTGAAGCACAAAAATTAAAATGGATAATGGTCATGTCTGCTGGTGTTGAAAAATTGCCATTCCAATTATTGAAAGAACGTAATATACTGGTAACGAATGTACGAGGCATTCATCAAATACCGATGGCTGAATTTGTTTTTGGTTATATTTTACAATATGCAAAAAAGTTAGATGTTTTTTTAAAGCAACAAAGTGAAAAAGTTTGGAATAAAAAAGTACCGATTCAAGAAATATATGGAAAAACTCTACTAGTTGTTGGAGCGGGTGCCATCGGTAGTCAAATTAGTCAATATGGTCGTGTATTCGGTATGAAAACGATTGGGATTAACCGGAGCGGTAATAAGAATGAAGCTTTTGATGAAACCTATTCAAAGGAACGTTTAAACGATGTACTACCGATAGCGGATTATATTGTATCTGTATTACCAAATACAACGGATACGCAATATATATTTACAAAAGAACAATTTAAATTGATGAAAAAAGAAGCGGTGTTCATAAATGTTGGTAGAGGCAATGCTGTAAAAGAAAATGACTTGTTAGAAGCGCTAAAAAAAGATGAACTTGCCCATGCCTTTCTCGATGTTTTTGAAAAAGAACCGCTTCCAGAGGATCATCCATTATGGACTTCTGAAAAGGTTACAATTACACCACATTTATCAGCACTAACAAATATGTATTTACCTAGAGCATATGAAATTTTCACTAAAAACTTACGTATATATGTTAATAATAAAAAGAACTTTATAAATGTTATTGATTTAGACCGGGGGTATTAAGATGAGAATATATACAAGATCTGGAGATAAGGGAACAACCTCTTTAGTATATGGTGTACGTGTTGCGAAAAATGACATACGGGTTGAAGCTTATGGTACTTGTGATGAAGCGAATTCGTATATTGGTCTCGCTACTAGTTTTTTACAAAAAGAAAGCTTTTCTGAAAAGGAACAATTATTGACCTTTTTCCATAAAGTACAAACGATTCTATTCCATGTAGGTGCAGAACTGTCGACACCTGAAGGAAAAGAAGTGAAATGGAAATTAGAAGAGGTGCATATAAAAGAGTTGGAAGAAACAATTGATCGCTTAGATGCAGAACTGTCACCATTAAATAACTTTGTATTACCAGGAGGTCATCCGGCAGGAGCTGCTTTACATGTTGCACGTACCATCGTTCGACGTGCTGAACGTACAGCCACTAGCATTGAAAGGGTAAATCCGCTCGTACTATCCTATTTAAACCGTTTATCGGACTTTCTTTTTGTTGCTGCTAGATTTGTTAATGAAAAATTAAATGAAAGAGAAAAAAACTTACATGAGTAATATATTTTTTACCGGTTTAGCCTTATATAAGGGTATCATGCCTTTAATAACAACATTTTCACGGTGAATGAATTGACAAACATAATTATAAATTAGTACACTATAATTAAGGCTAATTATTTAATAATAACAATTATTTAATTAGAAAATAATTAGAAAGAAGGACGAGGTGCATGACGGTGTCTGCAGATCAACTGAAAGACGCGTTAGAAACTTTGAAAGATTCTGGTGTTCGCATCACTCCGCAACGTCATGCGATACTTGAATACTTGATTAGTTCAATGACTCATCCAACAGCTGATGAAATATATAAAGCGCTTGAGGGACGGTTTCCAAATATGAGTGTGGCAACTGTCTATAATAATTTACGTGTATTTCGTGAAGTTGGCTTAGTCAAAGAACTAACCTATGGCGATGCGTCCAGTCGTTTTGACTTTGTTACACATGAGCATTACCATATTATTTGCGAAGAATGTGGGAAAATCGTAGATTTCCAATACCCTGGTCTTGATGAAATTGAACAGTTCGCCGCTCATGTTTCTGGATATAAAGTCAGTCATCATCGGTTGGAAGTATATGGCTTATGTCCAGAATGTGAAAATAATAAAGTGAATTAATGAAATGAAAAGAAATTTTCAAAACATGCTCCCGAAAGTATTTTCGGAAGCATTTTTTTATTACAGATTAAAGAATAAAAAAGACATTAAAATTAAATTTTAAACGATACCACCTCAATTCATCTTCTTTTTTCCGGTCTTGGATTCAATCTCCTCGATGGTTAGGCTAATTCAAGTTCCTTTTACGATTATAAAGTTCATTAAACTCTTTACCTTCCAAAGTTTTATCCAATGTTAACGTTTCATTACAAAACATACAAATATCAACTCGACCTAACATTTTAGTTGTTTTATTACAGGACGGACAAATTACTTGAACTGCTTTCATGGACAGCATCCCGATTAAAAAATAGACAACCGCACTACCTATAATACATAAAAAGCCCAGTATCATCAGTATCACCATTAAGATTGGTAAATCTTTTAAAAACAGTCCGCCATACATAATCGCGATGCCGATAAAAATTAAACTTAAAGCAAATGTGCGGATCTTATTAATCTTGCTAGTATATTTGGCCACACAACCCCCTCCTTAAAAAAACTATACCATAAATAGAGTATAAAATAGACTGAAAAATTTTAATCATAGAAATAAAAATATAATTAAACTTTCAATTTAAAATATGTTAATTTAGTAATGTTAGTTTTTTATAAAAAATTTTTATATGACTATTCTAATGTACGGGAATATGGGTGTATATTTTCCGTAATTTGTAAAAGGAATCAGTTGGATAACGTACATATTATCCATATTAAATATTAAAGTTTTTTAAAGTAATTTTAAAAAGTATAAAGGATTTTTTCGATATTTGTCGAATTCAAGAACTGTTCATTATACTGTTTGGAGGAAATGAAAATGGAGAATATATTGCGAACGTTATACCAAGAGCGAGCAAGCTTACCATCGACACTTGGTGTTCTACTAATAGAAGGAACTGAACATTCAGATGCAATTACAGATACATTTGATTTTATATTATTAATCATTACAGATGAAGAAAATAAAAACTTATTTGTTAAACAATATGAGGCAGGCAATAAAAAAATTGGTTTACATGTAGTAAATAAACATCAATTGAAAGATTGGTTGATGAGAGGTACAAATCGTAAAATTTTTGATTGGCTCTTCAATGGAAAGATCATGTTTGATCGTAATGATTATTTACATTCACTTATTGAGGAATTAAATGATTTTCCGTTTCATGAACGCAAACTCCGAATCGGTTTAGAATTTGCAAAATTAATTCGAAGATACCACGATGGCAGACAATTTTTTGAGCAAAAGCATTATATGGATGCATTTAATCACGTCACCCATTCCCTCCACCATTTAGGAAGACTAGCTTTGATAGAAAAAGGATTTCACCCAGAAGTAACAGTATGGAAACAAGTAAAATCAATAGAACCAGAGATATATAAAATGTATGAGGAATTACTTTATAGTGAAGAGCCATTGAATAAGCGTCTTGAACTCTTGTTTTTAGTCAGTGACTTTTTTATTCATTCCAAAACTGAACTTGGTGCAAGCCATATCCTTGATACTTTAAGGGAAAAACAACGATGGTCAATGCAAGAAATCTTAGATCATCATGAACTAAAAATATATGGTATAGATATTTTTATTGTACTTGAATACCTTGTGCAAAAAGAATTCCTTCAGATTTCTATAGAAGAGTCAAAGAGTAAAATAATTAACCACCGTTATTACTCTATAAAAAGTTAAATATATGGGGATGAGAAAAAAGAATGAAAAGGCGGTTCTTCAGGGAGTTGTTTTGTATAAATGATTTAAGAATAAATTACCTTGAAGAAACACCTTTTTATTTTTTGTGTAGCTTATTTATAATGATCATTATTTTATTAAGTGTTAAAATAAACACTATTATTTTTATGTTGACTTTCATAAGTGAACCTGATATAGTAATATTTGCCGCTGGAAAACCAGACAAATAGATGACAAAACTGGTTAAAACAGCGAAAAAAGAAGTTGACATTTTTTGAGTTGAATAGTAAGATAAAAAAGTCGCTTCAAAAGAAAGGTAACCTTTTTCCAAAAAAAGGTTGACAAAAATAATTATCTTGTTATAATAATAAACGTCTCTTTCTTAGGGATGGAAAATTGAACCTTGAAAACTGAACAAGACAAAGCGTTTTATAACCATTTCGTTAGTTTTTATTTTGAGCAAATCAAACCCTTTTTTGGAGAGTT
>SMEK01000010.1_pt1 | contig 108333 bp, 111 predicted proteins | sample 2456371 | NCBI WGS metagenome assembly SMEK01 (sample SAMN10132590, study PRJNA489261) | soil metagenome | isolation source: day1 antibiotic-loamy sand soil ammended with composted manure from dairy... | place: USA | collected 2015-04-01
GGGTATCCACATCGAATCTGCCGATAGGGTATTGAAGGTTTTCTAGATTACCTAGTTCCATGATTAAATATATGGAAAAGGCCTAATTTTTTATGTATTGTCAATAAATTTTTTTGTGGGATGTTTCTTCTCAATTATTTTCTATTGAGCAAAAGATGGACTAGCGTAGGAGCGGCCAGGATAGAAGTGAAAACCCCGCCATGGGAGGGTTCGTTAAGACAGTGTGAAGCAGTATGCTGGCCATGGAGGGGGAGTTCTTGAACGCACTTGTGCGAGTGGGCGGAGTTGGAACGGATAGCCTGATTAGCCGCCCAAAATATTAAAAAAGATAATGATAGAGCGTATCTTTGTATGAATTATAAATTGATATGGCACGACTTAACCATTGGGTTGGGTTAAGTTTGTGCGAAATGAATTAGGCTATGACGAGACTTAGTGTAAATATCAATAAAGTAGCAACTTTGAGAAATTCTCGAGGTGGTAATAATCCGGACGTTTTGAAGGTGGCACTAGATTGTGAGCGGTTTGGTGCACAAGGTATTACGGTGCATCCTAGGCCTGATGAAAGGCATATTAGATACGAAGATGTATTGGTGTTGAAGGAAAACATCGAGACGGAGTTTAATATTGAGGGATATCCGGATAAACGGTATATGGAGCTGGTGGGGCGGACCCAACCTGCTCAAGCGACGCTTGTGCCTGATGGTCCAGATGCAATTACTTCCAATGCTGGATGGGACACGATAAAGTACAAGGACTTTCTGGTAGATGTGACTGCTAGTCTGCAAGCCCAGGGTATTAGGGTGTCGATATTTGTAGATCCAGTAGAGGAAATGGTGGTTGGCGCGAGGGAGATAGGAGCAGATCATATAGAGTTGTATACAGAAAGCTATGCTGTCCGGTATGAAGGTGATAGAGAAGCAGCCATAGGGCCATACGTAACGTGTGCCGAGCTGGCGCGTTCTATCGGGCTGAAGGTGAATGCGGGGCATGATCTCGATTTGAAGAATCTTCGTTATTTGAAGCAACGGATCCCTTTTTTGGAGGAGGTATCTATAGGGCATGCCCTTATTTGCGATGCTTTGTACTTGGGTCTAGAGAATACGATTCAACTGTATCTGCGCCAGCTGGAAAGTGAGAATCCGATCGTGGCTGGTTAGAATGAATTGCCCCTAATAAAAAGTATAGAATAGGTAGAGATGCTGTAGAAAATTTGGACAAATAATTGGTAAACAATGGAAATGAATTTTAAAAAGCTTGGCGAAGGAAGCCCTATTATTATTTTGCATGGTTTGTTTGGCTCTTCGGACAACTGGCTTTCGATAGGCCGAGTGCTAGCGGAACATCACACTGTTTATTTGCCCGATTTGCGTAATCACGGCGATTCATTTCACTCAGACACCTTTACCTACGAGGCTATGGCGGAGGACCTGAAGCAATTTATAGACCATCATCAAATAGAAAGGCCAATCGTGATAGGACACTCGATGGGTGGCAAGGTAGCAATGAAGTTTGCTGTGAGCCACCCTGATCAGTTGGAAAAGTTGGTAGTGGTGGATATATCTCCACGGGCATACCCTCCGCATCACCAGAAAATACTTGAGGGACTGAAGTCCATCAATTTGACTGAAATAGGATCAAGGAATGAAGCTGATAAAGCTTTGTCGGAATATGTTCCGGAGTTAGGCGTTCGACAGTTTTTGCTGAAAAATCTCACGAGAGGGCAAGACAAGCAGTTCAAGTGGAAGCTAAATTTATTTGTGATTGATGAGCAGATCGAGAATGTGGGAGAAGGCTTGGAGGATCAGTTGGCTATGTCGAAACCTACACTATTCATTAGGGGAGAAAAATCAAACTATATTAAAAATGAGGACAATATCGTGATTGTTACGTTTTTTCCTAATTCAGAAGTCAAAACAATTGAAGGGGCAGGGCATTGGCTCCATGCAGAGCAGCCGGAAGCATTTATAGATATGGTACAGGATTTTATAAGAAGTTAGGAATTTGCCTTTACAGTTTCCTGACCAGATACAATATGAGGGATAGGATAATACTGAGGACTAGGCTTGTAGCAAGTGGAAAATAGAAGGTGAAGTTTTCTTTTTTGATAACAATATCGCCAGGGAGCCTACCCAAGAATGGCAGCTTGTCGGAAAAATATATTATAAGGCCTATAATAGCAAGTGATATGCCCCCAATGATAAGAAAAAGACCCATCCTCTTCATGTTTTATGTTAGTGATTTTTAGTATCAACGGCAGAAAAGCCAAGATCGTTTATTTTCAGGATCAGGCCTCTATTCATCTTTCGAATTTATAAACTACATGGTACAAGACAAAAAAGGAGTTTTATACTTGATTCCCACTGTTATTTCTGAAGGAACTGTGGACAAGGTGGTGTCAGCAGGAATATTAGATGCGGTGTCCAAGTTGGACTACTACCTTGTAGAAAATCTCAGGACTGCAAGACGGTACATTAGCGAGCTGAACCGGACCTTTGACCAGCTGCAACTTCCCAAACCAATAGAGGAAATTAAATTCTTAGAACTCTCAAAGAATACAGAGGACAATGAGGTACGAAAGCAACTGTGTTTGGTAGCAGAAGGGAGAAGTGCAGGCGTGATCTCTGAGGCTGGATGCCCAGGAGTGGCTGATCCTGGAGCTGTTGCGGTACGATATGCGCATTCTCTGGGCATTAAAGTAGTGCCATTGGTAGGGCCGTCTTCTATCTTGCTTGCCCTAATGGCATCAGGCTTTAATGGTCAATCCTTTGTTTTTCATGGTTATTTGCCTATAGAAAAAAAACAAAGAGCTGATACGCTAAGAGCGTTGGAAAGAGATGCACAAAAGAAACATCAGACCCAAATCTTTATGGAAACACCCTATAGAAATCAACAGCTTTTGGAGGATATCTTGCAGGTGTGCAATGAGCAAACGATGCTTTGTATCGCCAAAGACCTGACAGGAGAAAGAGAATATGTCGTTACCAAATCTGTGAAGAGTTGGAAAGGAGAGAAGTTAGATCTACATAAAATTCCAGTTGTTTTTGCTTTATTTCATGGCTGATAAATCCAATAGAAATAATTTGTATGTGCACAAAACATTGGCTCGAGTTAACTGTTTTAATTTTTACTTGATTGTTTTTTTATTGTATCTTTCAAAGACAAACATTTAGCATTTGTGAAACTTTTCTACAAAATAGCCCGCATTTTAAATATTCCTGATTTTATTGACAATGTCGAGGGATTTACAAGAACAAAAACCGAGGAGATCAAGATTAGATTTGAGGAGTATGCTATGGAGCTCCTTTCAAAGGTCGCCATTTATCTCGCCATGTTTTTTGTCAGCCTTTTTTTCCTTTTATTTGTAAGTATCACGGCGAGCCAGTACTTAAATGAAGTCCTGGAAAGTACTATTGCTGGTTATGGCATCATGGCTTTGTTCTATCTTGTATTGTTGATTGTCTTGTTTTTGATAAAGAAGCTAAAATCGAATGATTCTTCAGCTGAAGAAGAGTCCAAGAATATTTCAACCTTCCACGATTAATCTAAAACTTGGTTAATATGAGCAAAGAGCCAGAATTGCTTAAGCACGAAGCCGATACTTATCTAGAGAACATCAAGATGTATTTTTCCCTATGGGGGAAAACATTCCTTATTGTAGGCGGCACAGTATGGGTAACTTACAAGATAATAAAAGGATTGAGTTCTCAGCGGCAAGAAAGGAAAATGCAGCATAACCTTCATGAGGAACAATATGCTGTAGCCCCAGTAAAACCTTCGTCGGGTATTGCCAAAATGATTAAGCAACAAATTGCATTGTTTCTGATCGCTATTATCAAACAAAAGCTGACGGAAGCCTTGTCGAAAAGAAGCGCGAATAATGAAGAAAAAGTTGTATGATGTTTTAATAGAGCGAAAACAAAAAGGTCTTAAATCTTTTGCCGTATTAATTGATCCCGACAAGATAAAGGATTGGACTGCTTGTGCCAAGCTTATCAATATGAGCGTGGAAAACAAGGTCGACTTTTTCTTTGTGGGAGGAAGTTTATTAACAAACTTGCATCTTAATAAGGTTGTCACTCTCATCAAAAGCAACAGTCATATTCCTGTAGTACTTTTTCCAGGAAGTAATATGCACATCAATACAGCCGCTGATGCCATCTTGTTTTTGTCGCTCTTGTCAGGACGGAATGCCGATTTGCTGATAGGCCAACATGTAGTGGCAGCGCCTATCTTGAAGAAGAGTGGCCTAGAAGTCCTTCCTACAGGCTATATCCTTATAGATGGAGGCAACCTTAGCACCGTTTCCTATATGAGCAATACTTTTCCAATACCAGCCGATAAATATTCTGTAGCTACATGCACTGCAATGGCTGGTGAGATGCTTGGGCTCAAGCTTATCTATATGGATGCTGGCAGCGGTGCAGCAAATCCAATCTCTCCTAAAATGATCGCTTCTGTAAGAAAGGCAGTAGATACCCCACTAATCATTGGAGGGGGTATCAATACTATTGAGAAAGCCATGTCTGCTATTGGAGCTGGTGCGGACCTTATAGTGGTGGGCAATGCTATAGAGAAGAACCCGTCTTTGCTTATTGATATATCTGCCAAGATAGGGGAGCTGAATGGTCAGCTCTTGAAGAACTCGATATATTAAAAACCGCCTTGAAGAGTTAAATAGGGCACTGTGATTTGATCACGGTGCCTTATTTAACATTAGATGATGCTATATATTCATCAATGATTCTCGCCTTCTCATTTTCCCCGCAGGAATACCAAACATCATTTTGAACCTTCTGCAGAAGTATGCAGTATCCTTATATCCTACGTCGCGGCCAATGTCCCTAATGCTCTTCTTGCTTGTTCTCAACAAGTTTACCGCTTTCTCCATTCGTTGGTACTCAATATAGTCTTGAGGATTTATGCCTGTAAGCATTTTAAAATATTGACCTACATAGTCCTCGGAAACATTGGCTACCCCAGCAAGCACCTTGTTTGACAAATCACCTTCAAGGTTTTCACGGATGTAAGCAAATATATCGATCAAGCGAGGATCTTTGAAATAAGTACTATTGGTGGCTAACTGCTCAACAAAAAGTCTATTTTTGATAATATAACGAATGATTTCCACTACGAGGTGGTCTACAGAAATTTTAATCACACGATCCTTGCCAGGTAGCACGGCCCTTGTCTCACTCACAATGCTTTTTATGAGACCTGCTATTGTCGGATTGTCTTTGATAACAAAGGGAGGTATATCTAAAGAAGAAAAGAAGTTGACAGAGTCAAATACCTTTGCTTCAAAATTGACGTAACTGAAGTTTTCCTCATTTATGGTAGACGGATCATCATGAAATGATTGAAAATACTTTTCTTCATTATTGACGAACTCATCATTAGATAATTTGGCTGGTTCACCTGTTCCGTAAGTCAACGAGACTTGCTTGCCACCTGGGATGAAAAGAATTTCACCTTGATTAACCACTTCATCTTCTTTGCCAAATTTTATTTGACCCTTGTTCAGAATAAGGATCATGTTTTCTACGTCATAGAAATTTCTTATAGTAAATGGCTCTAGAATCTTCGTGTTCTTAGCGTTTATGAATCTAACCCCCAGTGATTCAATTATCTTATTGTAATCTTCCATTTAACAATTAGTTTGTAAATAATAACGTTGCAATAATTCAGTTGTTGAAATTCTATTAGCTAAACTATTCAACAAATTGGTTTTTTAATATTTCGATTTATCTTACAACTTAAAAAATCAAAAATTATTTTAATAGTTCCCGAGAAATTACAATTTTTTGTATTTCAGAGGTTCCTTCATATATCTCCGTAATCTTCGCATCTCGCATCAATCTTTCCACATGATATTCCTTCACATATCCATACCCTCCATGAACTTGTACTGCTTCTACTGTAGTGTCCATGGCGACTTTTGAGGCATACAGTTTTGCCATGGCACTAGCTTTGGAGAAGTTTTGTCCAGTGTCTTTCAAGTAGGCTGCCTGCAGACATAAGAGCCTAGCGGCTTCAATTTGCGTGGCCATATCTGCCAGTTTAAATTGAATGGCTTGATGTTTGGCAATTTCTACCCCAAAAGCTTTCCTTTCTTTAGCATATTTAAGTGCTAGCTCATAAGCACCTGACGCAATTCCAAGTGCTTGTGAAGCGATCCCTATCCTGCCACCGTTAAGTGTTTCCATGGCGAATCTAAATCCAAACCCATCTTCTCCTATCCTATTTTCTTTGGGCACTTTTACATCTGAAAACATGAGAGAATGTGTGTCAGACCCTCTTATGCCTAGTTTATTTTCCTTTTTGCCAATAGTAAATCCATCAAGACCTTTTTCAACAATAAGCGCATTGATCCCTTTATGGCCCTTTTCTCTATGGGTTTGGGCAATTACAATATAAACGGAAGCTGTACTGCCGTTTGTGATCCAGTTTTTTGTACCATTTAGGAGGTAATAATCGCCTTTGTCTTCGGCTGTGGTTTTTTGAGAAGTGGCATCAGATCCGGCTTCGGGCTCTGATAAGCAAAAAGCACCAATGATTTCACCGGTAGAAAGTTTTTTTAAGTATTTTTCTTTTTGTTCTTCCGTGCCGAACTTTTCTATTCCCCAACAAACGAGGGAGTTGTTGACCGACATGACGACAGAGGCGGAAGCGTCTACCTTTGAAATCTCTTCCATGGCCAATACGTAGGAAATTGTGTCCATGCCGCCCCCATTGTACTTGGGACTCACCATCATGCCCATAAAACCGAGCTCACCCATTTGTTTAATTTCATCGGTGGGAAAGGTCTGGGTTTCGTCTCGTTCTATCACACCTGGAAGCAAGACAGCTTGAGCAAACTCCCGGGCCGCTTTCTGGACAGCAATTTGTTCTTCTGTGAGTTCAAAGGTCATAGCCTATCCGAAGTGTGTTATTGTAAAAATATAAATTTAGGGCAAAAGTACAATATATGCCCTAAATTTATCAATATATTTTAATATAAGAAAAATTCAATTAGTCTCTATTTCCTAAAAAAGACATAATAAAATAAAGCAAAGTGACTAATGAACCAATAGCGGCAACTACGTAAGTCATTGCTGCCCATTTCAATGCGTCTTTGGCCATGTACTGCTCCTCGCCCGTAGCTATGCCGGTAGATTTAATCCAAACTAACGCCCGTCTACTCGCATCAAATTCAACTGGTAAAGTTACAAATGAGAATAATGTTAGAACAGTATAGCAGCCTATAATGATCAATATCATTAACTCTGTGGAAAAAGCACTACTGAGCATAAAGCCGCCAAAGATACTGAGCATCACCACGATGTTGAGGATCTTGGCGCTGGCATTCTGCACGGGCACTAGCATAGATCGGAATTCTAAGAAACTATAAGCTGTAGCGTGCTGTATAGCATGACCACACTCATGCGCAGCAATCGCAGCTGCTGCGGCTGACCTTCCACTATATACTTCTGGGCTGAGGTTAACCGTTTTGTTCATAGGGTTGTAATGGTCAGTCAGTTCGCCAGGGACAGACATTACCTTTACATCATAAATATTATGATCGGCAAGCATTTTCTCAGCAATTTCTTTCCCCGACAATGGTGCGGAGAGTTGTATCCTAGAATATTTGCGGAATTTGTTCTTAAGCCTTGCACTTATCGCATAGCTTATGATCATAAATATGATACCAATGATAATCAACATGTTTATTAAGTTAGGTTTAGGTTCTTATTAATTAAATTGCACAAACTGATTTTTTGAAATACGGTTTTTGGCCCATTTTATTGTAGGTAAAACAACTTTTGCGTTATCAGTTTTTTACCCCATAAGGCCAATAGATAGCACAGAAGTTCATATGTTCTTAATTTTGCCAATGATCTTTGTGGTAGAGTATCCATCTACAAGCTTGATCGTAGACACATTTCCTCCATTACCCATTACGATATCAGCACCTACAATGTTGTCCAAAGTGTAGTCGTCTCCCTTGACCAGAATATCCGGAATTATCTTTTTAATTAACTCATAGGGCGTATCTTCTTCAAAATAGGTAACTGCGTCAACAAAGGAAAAAGAGGCTATCATCCGGGCCCGAGCGTACTCATCTACGACGGGTCGGGCTGGCCCCTTTAATCTGCTCACCGAAGCATCAGTATTGAGTCCTACTACCAATTTATCGCCCAATTCCCTTGCTTTTTCTAGGTAATCGACGTGGCCTAAGTGCACTATGTCGAAGCAGCCATTTGTAAAGACCACCTTCTGGTTTTCTTTTTTCCATTTGGCAACCAATTCCAATAGTTGGCCAAGGTCCAATATTTTATCTTTGCTCCGCATAGTACTCGTGTTTAGGTTGCTTCTTTATGACCAAAGTTGATATAAGGCTTATACTGCCCAAGACGATTATCATTGATGTCTGAGAAGAATGCAGCAAGAAAGCAAATACTTGGCCGTCTGCTTCTGGGATTCCATACAATACCAATACGGCCGTGACCAAAGCGTGATAAGCCCCAATGCCGCCCTGTACAGGAGCTGACATGCCTAGACCTCCCATGATCAGCAGTGCGATTCCAGCCCCAATGCCCAATGATGAAGTTGCGCTAAGGGCAAATACCATTACATACGACATGAAGAAGTACAAAATCCATATCATTGCCGTGCAAAACCAGAAGGATGCAGGATTCTTAACGTTTTTTATGCTGGTTAGGCCTGCAATTATTTCCCTAATGAAAGCCCGTACCTTTAGGAACAATTTGTTTTTCTTGATCTTCTCTTTGAACATGCGAAATATCAAGAATAATACCACGACCCCAACGAAGGCGAATCCTGCCAAAATGTATAGGATAAAGAGATTTTCGCCCAATGATTGGGCTTTTCCATATACAAATCCTGACAAAAATTCATTAAGCCTATCGAATTCAATCATAAATCCGACAAATATGATGATCAATAAGCTGATGAGGTCAATGACCCTTTCGGCCACTACTGTCCCAATCGAAACAGCCATAGGGATGCCGTCTGTTTTTTTGAGGACTCCACAACGGCTCACCTCTCCCATTCTGGGTACGACCAGATTGGCAAGATAACCTACCATGACTGCTACAAATGTTCTGGAAAGAGTGGGTTTGTTGGTCACAGGTTCCAATATCAGATTCCAACGATAAGCCCGAATGAAGTGGCTTATGACGGCTAAGAACACGGAAAGGAATACCCAAGAATAGTTGGCCCCTTTTAGCTTGGCTATGGAAGATGCTATGTCCAGATCTTTATAGACATACCAAAAAAGCCCTCCGGCCACTGTTAAGGAGATGGTATATTTGAGAACAGCTTTGACTTGTTTTATAGCCAACAGTGTAAGTTATTGTACGACTTTATTTTGATTATCAGGAAAGATGATGGTTGGTTGGTATGATTGAGCCTCTTCGGGTGTCATGGAGGCATAAGCAATGATGATCACCACATCTCCAACTTGAGCCTTTCTTGCCGCTGGTCCATTTAAGCACACCATTCCGCTGCCTCTTTCTCCTTTTATGACATAGGTTTCCAACCTTTCACCATTGTTGACATTCACAACCTGTACTTTCTCATTTTCAATCAGGTTAGCGGCATCCATCAGATCGGCATCAATGGTTATGCTACCTACATAGTGCAGTTCCGCTTGTGTTATTTTTGCTCGGTGTATCTTGGATTTTAGAATTTGTATATACATTTCAGTAGTGGGTCACTCAGTGCAAAGCTATAAAATAATCGATATATTATCTATTAATCTGACTTCTCCGAGGTAGGCTGCTATGCAGAGGAATACTTCCCCTTTTTTCGGCGCATGATCAATAATGCCCAGTGAATTGCCGTCTGCCAACTCGAAATATTCCAGTTTAAAATCTTTGTCATCCAAAAATAGTTCCTTGACAAAGGTTTTTATTTCTTCAACCGGTTTTTGTTTTTTCAAAAGTGCGCCGGCCTCTTTCAAAGCTATGTACATCAAGGGAGCCTTCTTGCGCAATGCTGGAGTTAATCTGAGGTTTCGGGAAGACAAGGCAAGACCGTCTGGCTCCCGAAGGGTAGGAATCCTTCTGAGTTCAACAGGGAAAGACAGGTCTTTGATCAGCTGCTTTACAATAAAGAACTGCTGGATATCTTTCTGTCCAAAGTAAGCCCTATCGGGCGCTACTATATTCAGGAATTTGCTAACGATTAGCCCCACGCCGTTGAAATGGCCACTGCGGAACTTGCCTTCCATGGTTTTCTCCAAGTTTCCGAAGTGGAATTGCAGGATCGGCGTCTCTGGATACATTTCTTCGTTTTGCGGTGCAAAAAGCACGTCGCATCCTTCTTTTTCCAATAATGCTGTGTCTTCTTCTAAAGTGCGGGGGTAGTTCGTCAGATCGCTCTGGCTGTTGAATTGGGTGGGATTTACATATATGCTACAAACAGTAATATCGTTTTCCTTTTTCGAGGCTCGGATAAGCTTAATGTGCCCTTGGTGTAACGCTCCCATCGTAGGAACTAATCCTAGGGAATTAAGGTTTGTTCTATGTTTTGTGATATATTGCCGTAGTCCAGCAACATCCCTAAAAACCTCCATAAAAGCCCAAAGTAATGAGTATGACGGGGCAAAACTACGCTTTTGAAAAACAATAATCTTGAAATTAGAGAAAAATTTTGTAAATTTGTAGTCCCGTTTAGTGTCTAAATATAAATCAGTTAAAAATATGTCAAAACTTCGAATACTTTATGTGGCAAGTGAAATCAATCCTTTCCTACAAACTTCTAAAGTTGCAGAATTTGTAAGAAAGCTACCGCAGGCCATGCAGGAAAGAGGCATGGAGATTAGGATATTGGTGCCACGGTTTGGATTGATCAATGAAAGAAAAAATAGATTGCATGAAGTAGTCAGGTTGTCTGGAATCAATATAGCAGTTGGAGATGAGGAAAAGCCATTAGTAATTAAGGTGGCCTCTATTCCCAATGCGAAATTGCAAGTGTATTTTATTGATAATGAAGATTATTTTCACCGTAAGTCCGTTTTCTTTGACAAAGAAAACAATTTCTACGAGGACAATGATGAAAGGGCGATATTCTTTTGCAAGGGCGTGATAGAAACGGTAAAGAAGCTTGGTTGGGCGCCAGATATTGTGCATTGCAATGATTGGATGACAAGTCTCATTCCGATGTACTTGAAGACCACTTATAAGAACGACCCCATGTTCAAAGAAACAAAGACGGTGTTTACGATATACGACAATTTCTTTGATCATAAGTTCAACAACGACCTCATTGATAAAGTCAAGATGATCGATATTGAAGATAGCATGCTTAACCATCTTAAATCAGCAGATTTTGAGGGCTTTATCAAGCTTGGTGCAGAGTACTCTGATGCTGTTATCAAGGCCGACGATGAATTTGATAAGGCGTTGCACGCATTGGTAGAGGACTTGTCCAAGGAAAAGAAAATCGACACAATCGAGAAAGATGAAAACTTTTTAGACTCATACTATAACTTATATAATGAACTTGTTGGATAGAAGTGCTGGTGTATTCGTATTGTTGTTTCTTATTCTAGTGTCGTGTGAGGAACCTAATGAAATTGGACTTGTCTTGAACCCTGGTGAGGAGGTAGGTGTCTATTATGCTGAGCTCCCGATTGAAGCGAGTATGGTGTTTATAGATTCAATCGCTACCTCTAATGTATCTACACTGCTTTCGGGCACACAGACTTATACAGACTTGGGTACCATAGAGGCTATAGCTTATACCCAAGTTGGATATAATGCCGGGGCGCTTAACGCAGCGGCCGTGTTGGACTCCCTTGTTTTACAGCTCAGTCCCTCCTATTTCTATGGAGCGGATACAGTGCAAGCCCAACGATTTTATGTGCACAGAATTGTGGAAGGAGAGTCGCTATATCGCGACTCTACCTATTTCAGTTCAAAATTTACTTCCTACAATGAGGCGATTCTAGGCACTTCAGATTTTGTATATGGTACTAAAGACGATACGGCTACCGTCTATCAAGAAGATTTGTTAAACATTAAATTGGATGCTGATTTTGCCCAAGAATTGTTTACAAAAATAAAGGCTAAGGCATTTGACTCTACTGAGGTGTTTTACAAGTATCTATCAGGCTTTGCTGTTGTAGCCGACCAACAGAACAATGCTGTGGTGGGATTTGACCTCAGTGCTGGAAAATCCAGGCTAGTGATGCATTATCATACAGCTACAGACACTTCGACTTTTGTTTTCAATATATCAAACACAGTACCTCATTACACACATATCAAAGCTGACTATTCAGGAGTAATTTCTGATGTGGAGTACTATCAAGAGCTTACCGCTAATAATGGGCTTATTTATGGTCAAGCGGGCTTAGGCTTGTTGCCAAAGCTGAAATTTAGTGCTTTCAAGAACTTTACGGATACAGCTGGAGCATATGTGCTCAATAGTGCCGCAATCGACTGGGGCACTATTGGTAGTATGCATGAGCAACTGCCCCCTCCTTCAAAGCTTTATATGTACCTTACAGATGAGAAGAATTTCTATTTAGGCAACCTAAATAATGGTTATCAAAGTACCACGCCATTAGATTTTAATTATGTTGCTTATGGTAAGGAGTATCTTACTCCAAGCAGCAGCAACTTATCAGATTATTTTACAATGCTAAAAGAAGGTCGTCTGAAGTGGGATGAGGTATTGGTTTACTCCTCTACAAATAGCTCCAGTGTGAACATTTTCTCATTTGACCCATCTCAGGCCAAGCTTAAATTGTATTATACAAAACTTAAAAACTAGTTATTAAATCATAAAGTATGTGTGGAATTATTGGATATGTAGGGTCGCAACAGGCCTACTCTATCATTATCAAAGGTTTAAAGCGCTTGGAGTATCGTGGTTATGATAGTGCTGGCATAGCATTAATGGACGAAGGGCTTAATGTATATAAAAAGAAGGGAAGAGTATCAGAATTAGAGAATTACCTACAAGAAGAAAATAAAGGGCTGCAAAGCACAATTGGTATGGGTCATACCCGTTGGGCTACCCATGGAGAGCCTAATGATGTAAATGCCCACCCTCATTATTCATCTAATGGAGAGCTTGCCTTAATCCATAATGGTATTATTGAAAACTATGGAGCTATTAAGCAAGATCTTATTAACAAAGGACACCAATTCTTGAGTGAGACTGATTCTGAGGTTTTCATTCATTTCATCGAGGATATTCAAAAAAACGAGCAGTGTTCCTTGGTCGAAGCTGTTAGGTTGGCATTGAGCAAAGTTGTTGGTGCGTATGCCATTGTGATCATGTCACAAAAGGACCCGAATACATTGATAGCGGCCCGAAAAGGTAGCCCATTGGTAATCGGTATAGGTAAGGGCGAGTTTTTCTTGGCATCTGATGCTACGCCAATCATAGAATATACTAATGAGGTGGTTTATTTGAATGACTACGAAATAGCAGAAATAACCCCACATGATCTTAAGATCAAGAATACCCAAGATATCCCTATGAGCCCATATATCCAGACATTGGATTTGGAGCTTGAAGCTATAGAAAAAGGTGGTTATGAGCACTTTATGCTAAAGGAAATTTTTGAGCAGCCTCGCTCTATTAGTGACTGTATGCGGGGAAGGCTCAATGCCTCAAAAGGCCACCTGTTGTTAGGTGGAATTCGACAATACGCAGACAAACTAAATAATGCAGAAAGGATCATTATTGTTGGATGTGGTACGTCTTGGCACTCTGGTTTGGTGGCAGAATATATATTTGAGGAGCTATGCAGAATACCGGTAGAGGTAGAATATGCCTCTGAATTCCGTTATAGAAATCCTGTAATTAAGGAAGGTGACGTAGTAATTGCCATTTCACAATCAGGTGAAACGGCCGACACATTGGCCGCTATTGAGCTTGCAAAGTCTAAGGGCGCTATTATATTCGGCGTATGTAATGTGGTGGGTTCTTCTATTGCTCGAGCGTCGCATGAAGGAGCCTATACACACGCAGGCCCAGAGATAGGAGTAGCGAGTACAAAAGCCTTTACGGCACAGCTCGTTGTATTGACCATGATGGCGATACAAATGGCAAAGAAGAGAGGTACGATTACCGAAGGGAAATATATGGAGTTGCTCGTAGAGCTTGAAAATATCCCTGCCAAAGTTGAAAAGGCGCTTGCTCTTAACGATAAAATTGAGTTTATAGCGAAGTTGTTTAAAGATGCTCGGAATTTCCTTTATTTAGGAAGAGGCTATAATTTCCCTGTGGCGTTGGAAGGCGCACTTAAGTTGAAGGAGATTTCCTATATCCATGCAGAAGGCTATCCTGCTGCCGAAATGAAACATGGGCCAATCGCCTTAATTGATGAGGAAATGCCTGTGGTATTCATTGCTACCCATGACGATTCTTATGAAAAGGTAATTTCCAACATACAAGAAGTAAGGGCAAGGAAAGGAAAAGTAATCGCTGTAGTGACTGAAGGAGATGAAGTAATTCCTAAAATGGCAGAATTCGTCATTGAGGTACCTGCGACCAACCAGGCTTTGATGCCACTAGTGTCTGTAGTACCACTACAGCTTCTATCTTACCATATTGCGGTAATGAGAGGTTGCAATGTAGACCAGCCTAGAAACTTGGCAAAGTCTGTAACAGTAGAATAGTAAAGTGAATCATGATAGCTTGTCATGATGCGAAATATACATATGAAAGGTAGCATCTCGATCTCGGGGTGCTACCTTCTATTTTGAAGGAGTGTACATTGGCTAAACATTGAAAATCACATCAGGAAATGATTTTCTCGCCATGATTATTTAATTTTGCTCCTATAATTGGGATAGAAAAGCAACCATGCCTCGCTGGCAAGGTTGTATTAACTTTATGAGTATGAAAGAGAAGGTCGAGACCCTTAGAAAAATCATTGAGAATTATGCAGTAAGCAACGAAGAGGACCTAGAGTCTTATCGAATGCGATTTATCAGCAAACGAAGTGAAGTTGCAGCGCTTTTCGGTGCTCTTAAGGATATTCCTGCAGAAAGTAAAAAGGAAGCTGGCCAAATCTTGAATGACTTAAAGAACTACTCTATTCAACGATTCAAGGAGTTAATAGAAGCTCTGGAGCAAACTTCGCAGAATAACAATACGGAACATGGTGACCTTACGTTACCTCCTGCCGATACAAGTGTGGGAACGCTCCATCCTCTATCGCTTGTGAGAAATGAGATATGCAGGATATTTGAAAGGATAGGGTTTAATATTTCTGAAGGACCAGAAATAGAGGATGATTGGCACAATTTTACTGCCCTGAATTTCCCAGAAAACCACCCAGCTCGGGAAATGCAGGATACTTTCTTCATTGAAAAGGATCCAGATATTGCCCTAAGGACACATACCTCATCGGTGCAGGTGAGAGTAATGGAGCAGCAACAGCCCCCGATTAGGACTCTTTCTCCAGGCAGAGTATTTAGGAATGAGGCGATATCAGCTCGGGCTCATTGTGTATTCCATCAGGTAGAAGGGCTATATGTTAACACGGATGTGAGCTTTGCTGACCTAAAAAATACTTTGTTCTATTTTGCTAAGGAAATGTTTAGCAAGGATACCAAGGTTAGGTTCCGGCCATCTTATTTCCCTTTTACTGAGCCTAGTGCTGAAATAGACATATCCTGTCAGATCTGTCATGGATCAGGATGCAACATTTGCAAGCATACAGGTTGGGTTGAAATTGGCGGGGCTGGCATGGTAGATCCCCATGTGTTGACCAACTGTGGTATAGATGCAGAAAAATATACAGGTTATGCTTTTGGAATGGGCATAGAGCGAATAGCTATGCTGAAATACCAGATTAAAGATCTTAGGTTATTTACAGAGAATGATGTTCGCTTTCTCAAACAGTTCTCAAGTGAACTATAACAACCTCTGCTAAAGAGGAGCCAAAAAGATTGTCCATGAAAAGGATTCTCCGATATGTTTTCTTGATAATCTATTCACTTTCTTTAACCGCATGTGAAGAAGAGACTCCTAGGACAGCGGTTCCGTTAGTGCCAGTAGAGTTTACTATAAACTTAACTCTCCAGGAATATATGCCCTTGTTGATGGTGGGGGGATATGTATATATTGAGCACGAAGGTTATAAAGGTATCATTATTTATAAAGAAGGCAACGATCGATACAGAGCTATTGAGCGGACTTGTACTTACCAACCTCGGAACCCATGTGAAATAGTGTCAGTAGACGATTCGGGTTTCTTTTTAATAGACAGTTGCTGCGGCTCTACATTTGACTTTCAGGGAAATCCTACGGGTGATCCGGCAAAGCAGCCCCTATTGATGTATAATACCTACCTAGACGGACATTTCCTTACTATTACCAATACACTCTAGAACGCTTGATAGGGCCTCGATTAAAGGAGCTTTTCGATGATATCGTCAATCGTTATTCCTTCAGCTTCTGCCCTAAAATTGCGCACAATTCGGTGCCTTAAAATTGGTTTTGCAACTTGGTGCACATCTTCTATGTCTGGTGAGTATTTCCCACTGATAAGTGCATTGCATTTGGCGGCGATTACCAAGTATTGAGAAGCGCGAGGCCCAGCACCCCATTCAAGGTAGTCATTCGCCAAAGTAGAAGAATTTTCGCCCTTAGGCCTGGTTTTCTGCACGAGCTTGACAGCATATTCTATAACATTATCTGTGATGGGCACCTTTCTGACCAAGTGCTGGTAAGCAAGTATTTCTTCCTTGTCCAGTATCTTAGCTACTTCATGGTGAGTGTCAGTAGTTGTATTTTTTACTATGGCTACTTCGGAAGAATAAGAAGGATAATCCAGCTGTATGTTGAAAATAAATCGATCGAGTTGCGCTTCTGGCAGGGGGTATGTGCCTTCTTGTTCAATTGGATTTTGGGTCGCCAATACAAAGAAGGGGCTATCTAAACTATGTTTTTTCCCGGCTATGGTGACAGAGTACTCTTGCATTGATTCCAGCAGCGCAGCTTGTGTTTTGGGTGGTGTTCTATTGATCTCGTCAGCCAAGATGATATTAGCGAATATCGGCCCATAGATAAATTGAAAGTTTCTATCCTTGTCGAGCGTTTCTGCTCCCAAGATATCGGAAGGCATCAAATCAGGGGTAAACTGTATCCGGTTAAATTTCAGGTCTAAAGCAGAGGAGATCGTGTGGATCAACAAAGTCTTAGCAAGCCCTGGAACACCCACCAACAGGCTGTGCCCTTTACAAAACAATGAGGTCAATAGCAGCCTTATAACTTCATCTTGCCCAATGATTACTTTTGATATTTCTTGTGTCAATCTTTGGTAAGCAGCATAAAAGCTGTCTGCTGCTTCTACTTCTGAACTGAACTTTTTTAAAGGTTGATTCAAAATTTACGTTATTATAAATGAAAAGTGCCTTTGCCAATATTATTCCATAATCCTGCAATGGTTATAATCAGGATCGATTTGAATGAACACATCGCCTTTCGCACGGTCAAACCATTCGTTCAAAACCCTGTTCTTTTTCTCATTTTCAGCCGCCATAGCAATTTTTTGGTAATCATCTTTAAGATTTGCCTCATGAGGCCTTATTCTAGATTTATAGTAAAGGATCCTTACGGCTTCTTTTCCATCTTCCATCCTAAACGTCAAAGGTTTTGTGATGCTCCCTACCTTCATAGTGTCGATGGTAAAGAACAAGGAAGGATCAAGCTCTCCGACAGGAACTCGTGGCGAACCAGTGGCGTCTAAGAAAAAACCACCGCTTATGGCAGTTTCTTGGTCAGATGAGTATTCTTTTGCTGCTTTCTCGAAGCTTATGCTGTCGTTGAGGATCTGGGTGCGAAGGCTGTCTAGATAATCCCTTGCCTCTTCTATGTCCAATGCCGAAGAAACAGGTCTTAAAAGAATATGCCTTGTATTGTATAGGTTTCCACGACGCTCAATCATTTGAATTAAGTGAAAACCGAACTCTGTTTCTACTGGCTGAGATATTTCACCTGGCTTTAGTCTAAGTGCAGCGGCTTCATATGGAGGCACTAGATTGCCTCGACTTTGAAAACCTAAATTTCCTCCAGAAGTAGAAGCGCCAGGCTCTTCTGAATGTCTGCGGGCCATCTCTTCAAAATCAGCACCGTTCATGATTTCCTCTCGGATATTCAGTAATCTCTGTCTTACAGCTTCCTTTTGGGCTTTATTCACAGAAGGCACTTTTACAATTTGCGCCAATGAAACTTCAGTAGAGAAATAGGGTAAACTATCGGCAGGAATGCTATTGAAAAATCTTTTCACTTCTGATGGCGTCACCTTAATGTCTTTGGTGATAGTCGATTGCATTTTCTGGACTGTCAACTGTTCTTTCACCTCATCTCTAAGTTCAGCCTTGAATTGCTCTATAGATTTTCCATAAAACTCCTCTATTCTTTCTTCTGATCCAATCCTAGAAATAAACACATTCATACGATTGTTGAGGTTGCTTGTGACTTCTTCGTCGGATACCACAACAGAGTCCATTTCAGCTTTAGCTACCATTAACTTATTGATCACCAGACTTTCCAATATCTGGCATCTCAGCTGACTGCCGACCCTAGCCTGTGAATTGGATATGTATTGTAGGTAAGCATTTTCCAGATCACTCTTGAGAATGATATTATTGTCAACCTTGGCAATGATCTTATCGGCAACCATGTTTTGTTGCGCGCTCACTTCCTGCATTAAAATGAAGCACATGCCGATGAGAAGAAGCTTAATTGCTGGAATATATTTTGAAATCATTATTTTCTTTTGCTTTATTATAAATTTTCTCTTCCAATTCGTTCGAAAGCTTTATTTTCCTTCTATTGATGATAATGTTCTCAATCTCATCTTTCACAAATTCCAAAGGAGGTCTTTCGTCCGATATCTTATACTCGTGTATTTTAATAAAATATAAATAATCTTGATCCTCGCTTTCAATAAAGTCATTTTCTTTCAAGAACTGTACTTTATTGGGAATGCCCATGAGCGGTGTGTTTTTAATCACTTCATCGAAGTTCACCCATAGCGAATCATCAAGAGAGTATGATGTAGCAAACCTAAAACAATAAGATCTTAAGTCTTTTATATCTTTTGATTTATTGGAAACGATCAGTTTCTTAAGCTTATCTATTTTTGGCGCTTCTTTAGGCACTTTCACAAAAATACCTCTGATAATGTTCTGCTTTAGCTCAAAGTTAGCAATGTTTTGATTGTAATATTCTTTTATTTCTTCCTCTGTTACAGTTTTATCCAATGTTTGGTCAATATAATATTTTTCATACTCGTAGACCATTAGGGCATAGCGATAATCCAAAATCTTTCTTTCGAGCTCAGCTTGGTCAAAGTCAATTTTGGAAGCAGCCTCATGGATCAACAATTGCTTTCTTATCCAGTTATTGACATATCGAGAGATGATATTGGCACTGTCTTGTTTAGACACATTTTCTGAAACTATGCCTTTTATATCATGCTCATAAAGGTTGTTGTCGTATGCACGGGCAATGACGGCGGATTGTTCATTGCTTTCATCTGGTTCTTTCTTCATCTTTATCATATCACATGAATGAAGAAAAAAAAGTAGGATAAATAATAGTTTATTGATTTTCAATCTGCTCCAATACATAATTTAGCACCTCATCATTGATCTGTACTTCGTGTTTTTCTCGAAGTACGCTTACCCATTCCTTTTCAAGATGATTTTGATAATCTGAAATTACTTGCCCTCTTATTTCGTTCAGTTTTTTAGTCACTGGTGGCAAGATTTCTTCTACTACAATATAGTAGTATCGATTATCATATTGGGTATCATACGTTCCAGGAGCCCAGCTAATCTTTGATAAAACGGGCAAATCTGATTGTTCGTATTCTCCCTTAAACACATTTAGTGCCAAATCCTTATTCTCAAGATCATCCTGATTTAGCAAATTTTTTGTCTTTACGCTGTCGAGCTTTTGTTGAGATGTGGTTACATAAATTCTTGCCTTGGCCCTTTCTCCCCATTGATAATTGCTTAAGTGCTGCTCATAAAAATTACGTAGACCAGCCGTATCCTCCACGGCCTTCGACCATACCTTCTTGTCCATCAGTTCAAACAGTAATATACCATCTCGGTATTCTTTTAACAGCATTCTATATTCATTGTATTTTTCAGGTAGGTGGGCTTCTTCATAAGCGATGAGCTGCTCCTCACTAAACTGTTCATACAATACCTGCATATATTGCGCAACAGTCATATTGCGTTGAGGTCGCTGCTTTTCGGTAATATAATCGTAAAAATCTTTTACTGTATAAGCTTTATCCTTGATGGTAAAAAGAGTATTGTTTAAAGCTTGGTTCTCGGCTGTATACGTCCATTGACCCATTACTAGGCTGCTATCAATATCTTCAGTGGCAGCTGTTATCATTTCATCATTAGGACGGAAGTCGTTCTCCTGCTTCAGCCTTTTAATTAATGCCGCTTTGTTCAATTCGGCCCTAGAATCTTTAGATACCTTCATTTCTAGTGTAGGCTGCAATACTTCAAAGGGTTCAAGAGGTTTTTTATCATCAAGTCGAATGATATGCCAGCCATATGCGGTTTTTATTGGCTCAGAAAATTTTCCTTCTTCGGAGAGAGAAAATGCTGCATTTTCGAATTCAGGAATCATACTGCCAGTTCCGAACCATGGCAATGCCCCGCCCGATGCTTTAGAAGCAATGTCATCGGAATATTGATTGGCCATCTCAAACCAATCTGCGCCTTTTCTTAATTGTTCATAGATTTCATAGATTTTCTTCCGTGCTGCTATAGAGTCCTCGGCACTTATGCCTTGGGTAGCTCGGACCATAATATGGGAGACTTTTACCTGCCCTTGGGAAGGACGTTTGTCTTTGACATATATGAGGTGGTAGCCAAAACGAGTCCTCACGGGCATAGAAATCTGGCCTTTGGGTGTTTTGTATGCGGCATCTTCAAACGGGTACACCATTTGTAGTGCCGTAAAGTAGCCTAAATCTCCGCCGTTCATCGTAGCAGAAGGGTCTTCAGAGTATTGACGTGCTAGCTGGTGAAAATCCTTGCCTTGTATTGCCTGCCTACGGATGTCTATAGCTTTATTATAAGCCTTCAAAGTATCTTCTGGGGAAGCGTTAGGGGACAGGCTGAGGAGGATATGAGCAGCATTTATTTCCGTCTTCAATCTCTGGTAGGCTTCTTCTATAAGATCTTCCGTTACTTTCCTTTCTGTCAAATAAGGTTTTGCAAGTTGTTTCCTATATCCTTCTAATTCTTCCTTAAAAGCATCTGTTTCGTGAATGCCTAGCTCTTCGGCTTCTTTTACTTTAAGCTTAAAGTTCACATATAGTTCAAGGTAGTCCAATACTTCCTGTCGTTGGCTTATACTGTCAATATTATATTGATTCTTATTGAAAACATATAAAAACTCGTCTGCCGGTACAGGCTCCCCATCAATAGTAATGAGTGCGGCATTTTCCATTATATTGTTCTGAGAGGCTTTACACGCTAAAAATAGGCAGAGCAATAAAAGAAGGTATTTACTTTGAGCCATGCAGATTAAATTAGTAGAAAAATGATTATGCAATTTTAATCATTTTTTCAAAGACTACATATGGTAACGCTGGCTAATATGACAGAATTGTGATATTTGAATAAAGAAATTGAAGGATGAGTAGCTGGAGAGTGATTTAGGCTAGGAGGAGTATTTGTGTAGAAGCTAACGGAGGGTTTATGATTTAAGACTCACCAATTTTTTTTGAAAGTTTACAAACGCTTTGTCCAGTTTCCTTTCGAAATTCTATATTGTCCATAATCCTTTTTACCAGCATTAGGCCAACCCCGCCTTTTTTCTTCTTTTCTACCACTTCGGTTAGCGTCGGCTCTTTATAGTTGCAGATATTAAAGCCTAGTCCGCGGTCAATAATCTCGAAAGTGATACAATCGTTTTCTAGTACATCTATGGATATCTCGATCGTTTCTTTAGCGTCACATTTGTATGAGTGAATGATAAGATTCGCACAAACCTCGTCTACCGCCAATACCATTTTATTGATTTCTACCTCGGTTAACGGATATCCCTCGAGAACGCTTGTAACAAACTCACGGATTTCACGGAGTTTGTTCTTGTTGCACTTAACCTTGTATCTATAATTCATTAATAAAATCCTTTGCTTGGCTACGGGTATCAACGATCTTTATAAGTTGATCCAAGCCTAGAATCTGAAACACATTCTTCACTTTCTCTTTCAAGCCAAATATTACCATCATGATATTATTTGTTTCGAAATCTTGAATTCGTGACATAAATACTCCCAATCCCGCAGAGGAGATATAGTTGAGTCCTTGACCGTCAACGATTATTCTTTTATGTCCCTGTTGTACCGCTTCATCAATAGCTTCATCCAAAAATATGGAAGAGCTCGCATCAACATCTCCATTAATTTTAATGACATAGTAGTCATTATCAACTTCATTTGAAATATCAATCATAATTTTTTATACGAGTTATCTCGGACAAAGTTCTCCTTCATTTGAACTTGATGATAACAGCAGAATAATCATCGTTGAGCACTTGGTCGCCACAAAACTCGTATAAACTCTCAAGCAGTACAACCTTAATGTCTTCTGGAGCCTTGTCGCGATGCTTCAAAAGTATATTTTTCAATCTCTCATACCCAAACTCTTCCTGTTTGTTGTTCTTAGCCTCCGTGATGCCATCAGTATATAACATGATGATATCGCCCGGAGAAAATGCTATTTTGTTGACTTCTACGTATTTATAATAGCTAGAGTTTCTTAAAATACCAAGCCCCAAACCTTTATTCTGATAAAACTTTGCTTCTTGAGCTTTGGCATCGTAGTAAAGGGTAGGACAATGTCCAGCTCTTGCAAACTCCACTGTACGATGCTCACTGTCCAGAATAAAATAGGAAATCGTAATAAAGGAGGTTTTCTCTAGGCAACTGCTAAGGGCATTGTTAGCATAGACCAAGAAATCGCTGGCTGAGAGGTCGAGCTGGACGAGGCTATGGAAAACGCCTTTCATCTGTGACATGTTAAAAGCGGCCGAAGTTCCCTTGCCCGATACGTCACCTATAATGACCGCAACTTTGCTTTCGCTGATTTCATATATATCGTAGTAGTCACCTCCTACTTCATCTGCTGCTTCAGAAAAAGCGCTTAGGTCAAAAGCCTTGTTTAAGAGCGATTTTTTGGGAAGTAGGCTGTGCTGAACCCGCTTCGCAATTTTTAGCTCCTCTTTATACCGCTCGTTGTCCAAAGCCTCTGAGATAAGCCTGAAGTTCTCTATGGTGATACAAGCCTGACTTCCGAAGGAGTTGATAATATCGGTCATTTCTTTGTTGAAGCCATCTTCCACTTCTTTGAGCAGGACGAGTGAGCCAATCTGTTCATTTTGGACCACAAGAGGAAATATGAGAGAAGAGCGGTATATCGACCCATTTCTAGAGGAAGTAAGCTGACTGGTAATCTGTTTCTTTTCCAGCATGTTTTTGAAAACTTGCTTTAATTTAAGTCTTTCTTTTGCAGAGTTTTCCTTCAGCTCCTTTACCTCGTCTTCTTTGATATTCTTTGTCAAAAGGGTTTGTACATTGCCAAATTTGTCTTGGATTTCAAGCCATGCCGCATCAGCCACTACTGCGCTGAAAGAGCTTTCTAATAAGATGTCGTAAACCTGTTCTTCACGCTGTCCCGACTGACTAGATTGGCTCAGCCGTTGAAAGTTGATGACTTCTTCAAGCTTTTTCTCGAATACAGAAGAAGTAGGTAGGTTAAACAAAATGACCAGCAAGGAAAAGATCGCATACATCAAAGTAAACGCAAAGAGTGCCAATAAGAAAATATTGGTCAGCATGTCTTGCAACAGTGGTATGCTTACTGAGTAGTTGACGAGGGTAACGAGGAAATAAGCTAGGAAAACTATGATCAGGAGTAGTAGTAAAATGGATATCCACTTCTTCTTTACATTGAGGTAGGCAATCCACTTGAGGTTGACAGAAAGAATCAATCCCAGCCCAACTAGAGTAAAGAGAGCAATATTGAATCGGGAACTGAAAGACATGAAGTCGAACAGGTTCAGAAATATACTGGCCAGAATGGCATATTCAAACACCATCCAAAGTCTATTCAGGTTTTTGGACTTTTGGTATAGGATCAGCCGTTTCCATACCATAAATGTGGAAAGTAGAAAAGTGGCAACCAAACCTATGTTTACATGATAGAAAAACTCCTGTAGCAGCGGGTTGGAGGCGAACTTGTTGTTGGACAACATATTAAAAAATAACCAAATGCATATGGAAGTGAAGGAGGTGAAAAGTCCTACAATGAACACCTGCCATATCAGGTCTATAAAATCGACCTTATCGCTCTTGCCCATGGTGAACTTATAAAAAGTAAAAAGCACCAAGAAAAAAGCATTGAGAAGCAATTTCGGGATGTATTCAGGAATTGCAGGGTCAATACCGTTGATATTGCCAAAAAGTATAATAAGGTCTGTAAAAAGTAAGCTGAGCCAACATATTATGCCACAAGCAATTGTTAACCTCACTACACTTTTATTTGAGAGCATATTTTTTTTCAAATGCAGGCCAATTTACTCATCATTAGTCTAGACCATTATAGATCCTCACATCCTTAAATGATAGGCTAAAATAATCAAAAAAAGACACACAATATAATGTGTCAGATAAAAGTGTTGTATAGCAACAAAACCTTTGAGAGGGGCTTGTGAATTTCAAACCGATCTCTCAAAGGTTGTTATGTTGATGTGGTTGACTTTTTCTATCGGCTGTAATTTGGAGCCTCCCTTGTAATCTTAATATCATGGGGGTGGCTTTCGATAATGCCTGACCCTGTGATCTTGACAAACTTAGCATTATGTAGTGCTTCGATAGTCGGTGCGCCACAGTATCCCATACCTGCTTTAAGACCGCCAACCATTTGGTAAAGTACTTCGTCCACTCTGCCTTTGTAAGGTACTCGGCCTACTATACCCTCTGGTACGAGTTTCTTTATGTCTTCTTCAGCGTCTTGGAAATACCGGTCTTTCGAACCGTCTTCCATGGCCTCCAGCGATCCCATGCCACGGTAGGTTTTGTATTTCCTGCCTTCATAAATAATCACTTCTCCTGGAGCCTCCTCGGTGCCTGCCAGCAACGAGCCAATCATAATGCTTTGTGCACCTGCTGCAATGGCCTTCACTAAATCACCCGCATAGCGAATACCACCGTCAGCAATCACGCATACGTCAGTGCCCTGTAATGCCTTGGCTGCTTCATAAACCGCAGATAACTGAGGCATACCGACGCCCGCAATTACCCTAGTCGTACAGATGCTTCCTGGGCCTACACCGACTTTTACGGCATCTGCTCCAGCATCCGCCAATGCTTTGGCGGCTTCTCCAGTAGCGATGTTGCCTACAACTAAGTCAAGATCAGGATATTTTGATTTCACTTGTTTACAAGCGTCAATAACGCCTTTGGAGTGACCATGCGCCGTGTCGATACTCACAATATCCACACCTGCTTTTATGAGGATTTCAATTCTTTCGAGTAGATCAGGCGTCACACCAACTGCTGCACCTACTCTTAGTCGGCCGTATTGGTCTTTACAAGCGTTAGGCTTGTCCCTATTTTTAAGAATATCCTTATAGGTAATGAGGCCAACAAGCTTCCCAGAATCATCAATAATGGGGAGCTTCTCAATTTTGTGCTCTTGAAGCACTTCTTCTGCTTCTTTCAAGCTAATACCTGGCTTGGCCTTTATTAGGTTTTCTTTCGTCATAATATCGGCTACAGGCAGCCGCATATTCTTTTGGAAGCGTAGGTCACGGTTGGTGATGATGCCTAAAAGCTCACCTTCAGCTCCGATTACCGGAATACCACCTATATGGTATTCTCGCATGATGGCCACAGCATCTCCAACAGTAGCTTTGATGTTCAGGGTGATAGGATCGAGGATCATACCGCTTTGAGACCGTTTTACTTTACGGACCTGTTCGGCTTGTTCTTCCTTCTTCATGTTCTTGTGGATAAACCCTATTCCTCCTTCAAGTGCCATTGAAATGGCAAGATCCGCTTCTGTAACGGTGTCCATCGCCGCTGAAACAATTGGGATGTTGAGTTGGATATTTTTGGTTAGACGCGTTGAGGTATTGGTCTCTCTTGGCAATACTTCGGAATACGCAGGGAGAAGCAGCACATCGTCATAGGTGAGTGCTTCGAACGATAATTTTGATGAGTCTAATGACATAGCAAATAAACTTTAAAGGAGGTTATTTGCGGGACAAAAGTAATACAATTAAACGAGAACTGGAATGAAGACGGGGTTTAAATTTTGAAAAATTAAAGGGAAAGTGCCGAGCAAAAATATGTATAGAACGGCTGGCTCTCGCAGTGTACAAGCTTAAGTCGCCTGAGAAAAAGAATAATGCTCATCAACTTCCCAAAATTGGCCATTGTGCTTCAATAAACTTATCTGAGAGGCTATGAAGCGGGAAGAAAAAGTTTCCTTTTGATATACTTCCCATGCAGCTCTGAAGTTCCTGGGCTTCAAATCCCGAAAGGCAATGGTAATATGGGGGTGAAAGCCTGTTTTGTAGTCGCCATTAAAAGTCTGCATTTCTCGGCGCATTTCTCGAATTAATGTAATATGCAAGTTGTCAAGTGCATCACTAGGAGCTACGTCTATGTAAATCACCCGTGGAGCAAATACATTAAAGTTCCTTAGATCAACATCAAAAGGAGAATGATTTAGCGCAAAGTTTTCCAGCAGAATATGGAGTTTGGCTTTCTTCTTTTCTGGCAGTCTAAAAGGCATATGTAAAGTAATATGGGGCGGGGATCGAAGTGCTGCTTTTGATTCGAAGTTTGCGGCAACGTCATGCTTTATTTTGTCAACGGCAGCGCTCAACTGCTGAGGCAGAAGCAGGGCAATGAAGTATAAGGATTCTGTATTAAGATGAGGTTGCATTAATTTTTTTATGATACCATTACATCCTTACTGTACTTTCAAGGCAAACTTCAGGTTATTGATAAAGTTCTCTAATGCAGCTTCCCAAGTTGTGTCAGCGTCCCACTGCGATCCTAAGAAAACTTCACCGGTTGGAAGGTGCTTGACATAGAACTTGTATACTGCCTCTTCTGTGGGAAGTGCTTTGGTAATGGTGTCACCTCCTACTATGGTAGTGGAGGTAAGGACCTGTTCTGTACTTTCAAAATTATATTGGAGAATATCGCTCACAGTTGACGCTTTGCCGTAGACATGTTGAAGGATAAACAGATACCCGTCCCTTCTCATTTCAGCTTCCGTTATATCTTGACTCACTGGTCCTGAGGCAAAAGGATATTGGGTCATGACCTCTCTCAGTCTTTCATTAGCCGCCATCACTTTTTGGTTCTCACGCTCCACCAGATAGCTGACTTCGTCGCCACTCATACCTGAAGGGGTTTTTGCTGGGGTTTTTCTTTCTTCAAAGAGTGGTACTGCTAGCCTGTCCAATTTTAGGTCTGGGTTGTAATTTTCAAAGCGTCTAGCCGCAAAAATATTGGTTTTCTGAAAGAACTCAGGTTTTTCTAAAATCAAAAAATTCGCACGTTCTAAGCCACTACTGCTCACGGCACGAACCATACTTTGCATGAGCGCTGCCAATTGATTGTTATGAAGCCGAAAGGCCGGTTGACCAGCCTCAAAAAACAAATCTTGTTCGCTGATTTTGCCAAGGGTAAGTGTATATGCAGTGTCTTGGGCAACTGTTATGCTTCTGTGTAGAATTAGTGCATATAAAATCCCCCTATTTTTTATTTCTTGTGCAAAGGAGCGGGCAACTGGAGTCCCCGATAGCACCACGTTTAGGTCGTAATAGGCTACTGCGTCTATGCCTAATCGATGAAAGGTAGTGTGTGCTTCTTGAGCAAGGGTTTGCCAAGTAGGTCTTCCAAGAGAAGGCATCTGGTCATCTATTAGAACCGCCGTTTTTGCGGAAAGTAGCTCTTTGGGGACCTCGGCTCCATATTGAAGAAAGTCCAAATTGAGGATGCTGTTATGGCTTATAACCTGGCCTTTTACTATGGGCATAGTAAGGCAGTTGAATGCTAGCAATGCTATACATGATTTAATTAAAAAAGGTGCTTTCAGAAATTTCAATTCTTTATGCATGCTGCATGAAACTATTTAATACTATTGATGGTAACGTTTCTTTCTAAAGAAAATATATTAAAACCAGAGAAATGTCAAGTATATTTTATGCGGGGTTTTTAGGTAAAGTATAATTTCGGCCTTTGTTTATTTGTTTTAAATAAGTCATCAAGGGCTGGAAGTATTCTAGCATTGCATTTGCGCTCAGGTCAGAATCTATTGATTCCTTTAGCAATTGCCGCCAGTCCTTCGTTGCGCCAGGCGCAAGTATTTCAGACAAAAACTTTCCTACCTCTTTGTTTCCATAATAATTGGTGTGTCTAGGATCTTCCTTCAATATCTTGCTGGCGATATGGTCATGCATTTGGAAGAGCAGCACATTAGAGATCGCATAATCATAATATTGGGCAGGGTCGTCGTTGATATGGGTTTTGGATGCAGCATCACAATATTCCTCTCCTCTGTTCGAAGGCGGCATAATACCTTGGTACTTTTTGGCTAACGCCCACCATTTTTGATTGAATTTTTCTTTGGGAAGGTTTTCGACATAAAGATCGTGCTCAAAATTTGTCATCACCCCTGCAGAAAAGGGGATAAAAACAATGAAGTTCAGTGCTTCCTTCAGGAGTGCCTGCATTTCTTCTTCATCCGTTGCATTGCTCTCATATGCACTGATGAGGTCTAGATTGGCTAAAAATGGCTTCTGCATTGCAGCGAGGCCCATTAAGCTTCCTACTGCCTCATGAAAGGCCCTGTTGGCACCTGATCGGAGCAGTGGCGGCACTTCTGGCTGAGTATAGCTCATAAAGTAATATATATGGCCGAGTTCATGATGTGTGGTTTCGTACCATTCGGCATTGGGTTCCACGCTCATGAGGCATCTTACGTCATTTTCGAGGTTCATGTGCCATGCTGAGGCGTGGTTGTTTTTTTTGTAAGGAACATTTGGCGGAAGTGGATAAAGGCTCGATTTCTCATAAAAACTGCGAGGAAGTGAATCGAAACCCAGGCTTATGTAGAAGCGCTCAGCTTGTTCTATCATCCAAGTACTTCCTTTCTTTTGTAGAACAGCATCCAAGTCAATAGCTTCTAAAGTTATCAGCTCAGACCAATCCTGCGCCCATCTATTGGGTAGCCAATGAGCCGGGATTAAGTCAGGCACATCTTCACCGTATTTATCTGCCAGGAAATAGCGTGTATAGGTATGCAGCTCTCTATACAAAGGCCAGACTTCCTCAATAAGCTTTTGGTTGAGCTCCATCATTTCTTTAGTAGTCATGCCATAATCCGACACCTGATAGGAAAAATAGTCGTTGTATCCCAGTGCCTGCACCGTTTCATTCCTCAGTTGGCGAAGGTTCTCCAGTCCATCTTTTAGCACTTTGCCCACTTCTTTGCTTGTTTCCCACGCTTGCTGCCTTAATTTTAAGTTAGTTTCATTTTTTAGTATATGGTCTATCTCATTGGTAGTAACTGCCTGGTCGCCCATCATGAAATCAAATCCGAACAGTTTTTCTATTTGGACAGTTTCCGCACTAATCCTTTCCTTTACTGTCTCTTGGGCCACCGCAGGGCTATTGGCAGCAGTATATAGAATCGTCTCCAATTGCTTTATCTGAAGAGGAGAAAGTAATTCCTTTTGTTGCAAGAGGTCTTGGGTTTTTTCTATTACGTCTATACTGCCAACAAAAGCAGCGAATGCTTCGCTCGCTTTTTGTGTATTGTAGGCATTGAGCGTGTCCTCTTTTTCAATATGTGTATTGGACTGCCATTGGGCTTTTGACAGATCATAATACAATATAAGATACTGTTCTGTGTAGTCCTCAATGAAGCGTTGTGCATTGGGGAGGGCGGCTTCCTCGCTCATAATACTTTCCTTTTTTGTAGAATTGCATGAGCTTAGTGTGATGACAAGGGTGAGGAGGACTAGTAAAATTTTGTTCATAAAAAAGATATTGGTTAGGCAAACCAATATAATGATAAATCAATAATACTTTATCAGAATGGAGGCTTTTTAGAAAAAATGATAAAGCATAATTGGGACAAGAAGGAAGTAGGAAACTAGTTTAACCTGAGAATAAGTTCAGAAGATTAAAGGTTAGTCATCAAGGCTTAAGTACATTTTCAATTGTCCTATCGCAAATTCTTCTTCAACGGAAGTGCCTTGGGACGCACTGGCAAATAGTTGCATGGTCTCTTTCACCAGACTCTTTTCTTCTTCATTATTTTCCAAGAATTCTTTAAGAGCGTCTAGAAACTTACGTTCCCACTCGTGTCGATGTTTAATAAGATACCTGAACTCAGCCCTGTAGATGAGCATAAGGTTTTCTTCTTTTTCTATTCCTAGATCGTCTGTAGCATGGTCATAGCCTAATTTGGAGGCCTGGATGTTCATGATCAATCGCTCTTCTTTATCTACTATGCCATCGCTCATCAATACTACTAGGGATGGATAAATTTTGAGCAAGTGAATGAATTGATGCTTGTGAAGGGGGATATCACGCTCTAGGATGTAATCATGGTAGAGTTTGTCGAGATAATCAGTAGTTGTTTTCACAGTCCTGAAAATTTTTTATAAAATATGCCTAAAATTACATTTTCATAGAGGCATAATAAGTTTTCAATCAAGAGTTATCTTACATTGTAGGATTACTTTCAAAAATAGGTTTTTGGAAGGCCAATACTTATTGGCTTATGGTAGTTCTTTCAGTTGATAAAGATGGGCATTACAATAACCTTCTTTATTGGTTGTTTTAGTTTTACATTGTTTTTTCGTTGATTTGGCTATTCCTAAACATTGTAGCGCATTGTTTGGTGAGGTGTTAGCGACAAGTGGCTCTTTCGATAAGGTTGTATCCCAATTCCATTCACTGATAAAAATAGTCGACTCAAGCTGGGTCTCTAAATGATCTTCAAGGCTCGGGAAAAAATCGACGCCAGTGAGCGATTCGAGGCTGTCTATGGTCACCACAAAATTGTATAGAGGGAGATCGCTACTTTTGTTTTCTATTAGGAATGCAATCGCTTTAATGTTGGGCAAAGTGTAATCCAATACGACTTTATAAAAATATTGAGGTACCGAAACTTGATTGTGGCCGATGGTCGGGAGAGAATCATGCAGCACGCCCCCCGTTACAATATATAGCTGCTCTTCTTGAGTGGCCCATTTTCTCACCAAGGCTTCGAGTTTATTCCACACGCCTCGATTAAATCCTGGTCTCTGAGGGCTCATGTTGGTCATGAAAAAGGTTTCGGACATGGCCAGTTTAGAGAACTTGAAATCACCAGCAGGCGCAAGATGTCCTCTGTCGAATCCAGATCCTCTATAATCTGCCAATGTTGCTGAACCTGTTGTTACATTTGGATCCTCCCTGAAATTGTCTGTCCTATTGAACAAGTCTGTGCTGGCTTTAACTTGGTCAAGTTCATAAGCGACCCAAAGCGCTTGTTCGTGTTCTTCTGAATAGGCAAGCACATAGCTTGAGTATTCAATAATTTCATGTTGTCGATCGGTGTGAGGCCAGTAGTCGAAGGGGACATTCTGGGAAAACAGGAAATGATAGCTGGCGAAGAATAGAGAAAACAGGACATATTTCATTCTGCGCTCCGGATATTTGACATCAAATATAACAGAATAATAAACTGAGCCAATACTTTGCTTTAAGAATCTAGGCACTGCTTGGGACTTAATGAAAAAAGCTGATAGAATTGGAGCGATTGTATCCAATTCTATCAGCCTTATATGTTAAATACTAGATGTCTTAATGTGCTTGCTTTCGAAGTGTTGCAATCTTTTGATTCAGTTCTTCGATTGTATTGCGTTCAGTTTGCAGCTCACGCATTAGCTTAATTTCTTTTTCTCGCGCTTTTTGCTTGTATTCGTTGAGTTCTTGGCTCAATTCTTCATAATCAGCCTTTTTCTCGATGGCCACTTTGTTGCTGCTTTTGTATTTGGCAAATGCAATGGCCAAAATGAGGAGCAAAACAAAAAACACTCCCCAAGTAAACGACACGTAGCTGTCTTTTTGGACATCCATACCCAATACTTGTAAGTGTGCTATATCATATTCACTTTGTTCAAGCGCTTCTTCTCTGGCTTCTAAAGTTTGATTGAGGCTGTCCAACCTTTTGTTTTGCGCAGCGATTGCATTGTTGGCATCTAAGATCTCTTTGTGTACAGCCGCTAATGTGTCTTCTACGTTTTTCCAGAAATTATCTAATGATACGACCTTTACAACCTTGTATTCTTGGTATGAATTTGATCTGTTTTTAAGCTCATTAAACTGAGCCTTCAAGGAATTGTCCACTTCAGGAGTGTCATCCTGTGCCATGGCAAGAGACTGCCCAAGGAAAAATAATCCTATTATAAATGTTAGTCTTAAAGATTTCATATGAATATGTTTTTGCCTTAGTGATGCTTTATGGTGCTAAAAATTATAATTCTTAATAGTCAAAAAAAGGTAATTATTTCGACATTCAAGTTCTGTTATGCACAATTAAGATATTATTCTTATATGTTGTTTTAGTTTTAATTACAAATATGCCTAAAATTATAATGTTTTCGCTTATTTTCCCCCAAAAATAAAGTATTCAATTAAATTAATGCAATAGATCTTCCCACAAATCAAGCTTATCAAAATATCTAGGCTATATATGGGAGTATTCATACTCTCCCCATCTAGTGTTAAATTTAGGTGATCGCATTTATTCTTCGGGGTTTTAGTAAGCTCGCTTGTGTAAAAACCGTACCGTCCATAGAGCAAAGGCTATTCTGATCCGCTACAAAAGATCATTGGCTAGGTTGGCCAACTCTGATCTTTCTCCTTTTTCCAAGGTGATATGGGCATATATTGGATGATTTTTTACCCTATCGATTAGGTAAGAAAGGCCATTGCTTTGCGCATCTAGATAAGGTGTATCTATCTGATGTATGTCGCCAGTAAAAACGATTTTGGTATTTTCTCCTGCTCGAGTGATGATTGTCTTTACTTCATGGGGCGTGAGGTTTTGGGCCTCATCTACAATGAAGAAAATATTGGACAGGCTCCTTCCGCGGATGTATGCCAGCGGTGTGATCACCAGTTTCTCCGTATTGACCATATCGGTCAGCTTAGAATATTCTTTTTCTGTTTCGTTAAATTGATTCTGGATGAATTTGAGATTGTCCCATAGCGGCTCCATATAAGGGTTGATTTTGGATTTAATATCCCCAGGCAAGAAGCCTATGTCTTTATTGCTCAAAGGTACGATTGGGCGTGCCAGGTATATCTGTTTAAAATCCCTTCTTTGCTCTAGCGCACCTGCTAGTGCCAGCAAGGTCTTGCCAGTGCCTGCCACACCCTGTATGGTCAGTAACTTTACATCAGGATTTAGCAGAGCATGTATGGCAAAAGTTTGTTCGGCATTTCTTGGCTTGATGCCATATATGCTCCGTTTTTCTACCTTTTGAAGTACTTTATCAACGGGATTGTAATAAGCCAAGACAGAACTCTTGTCACTTTTCAGAATATAGTAATGGTTGTCAAGAGGGGCTTCGTCCTTTAGAATTGTCTTTGGATCACTAGCACCATTCTCGTATAAGGCATCGATGCTTTCTGCGTCCACCTTTTCAACAACCGTTTTGCCGATATACAGCGAGTTTACATTTTTGATCTTTCCCGTTTCATAATCTTCTGCAGGCAGCCCTAACGATTTTGCCTTTAGCCTTAGGTTGATATCCTTACTTACTAGGACCACTTTTTTCTTAGGTGCTTCTTGCTGAAGTTTTAGGGCCGCATTTAAGATTTTATGGTCGGCTTTAGTGTCATCAAACACCTTTTCCGCATTTATCTTGCTGTCATAGTCCATTAAGACTTTGAATTTTCCCTTCCCTTTCCCATTCAAAGGGATCCAGTTTTGCAAGGTATGGCCTGTGGCCAGCTTGTCGAGCATGCGGATAAACTCCCTTGCCTCAAAGTTGATGATGTCATTTCCCTTCTTGAATTGGTCCAGCTCTTCTAGTACCGTGATCGGAATGCCAATATCATGTTCAGCAAAATTCATGATCGCGTTGTGCGCATATAAAATCACAGAGGTGTCGAGTACAAAAATTTTTTCTTCTTTTCCCATAATTATCAATCAGTTAGATATCGACCAGTGTAGAAATTTTAATTAAAAAAAGAATGGAGCGGTAGTCGCAATGGTGGGTTGAGCCAATAATCATCATTCAGTTCTTTCACAGGCCTCAAATTATAAAATAATTTAATAAGTCAAACCTACATACTTTGTTTTTATTGTTTGTGCAAGTCCATGTTTAAAGATTTGAAAATGTCGGTTTTTTACAATACTCCGGGAGCGTAGGGCAATAGCTTTGTCAAAGTGATCAACAAATCTTCAAACTAAACTTAACATGGATATGAGCGTTTTCACTTTAAAAAAGTTTTTTTTCATTAGTGCATTGTTGATGTGCACAGCAACAATGGGTTGCAAAGAAGATGGCGACGTAGGTCCTGCTGGTCCCAAAGGCGAGCAAGGCCCTGTGGGAGAACAAGGGGAAAAGGGGGACAAAGGCGATAAGGGAGATAAAGGGGACAAAGGAGATGCTGGTGAACCGGGCAATGCCAATGTGCTTTACTCCGATTGGTTGTCGCCAACATTTACGAGTTCGGGAGGCATTCATAAAGCCACAATAGAGGCTCCTGAAATTACCCAAGATATTTTGGACAAAGGCCATGTGGTGGTATATGAACGTCTATCCTTCCTTGCTTTGCCGCCAAGCCCTGTGCCCCCGTCAGTGTATCATAAGTTGCCTTATACCAATAATCATGGATGGGTAATGGTTGCCTTTAGCGAGGGAAATATTGAGATCTCTACCGACAACACGCCTGCGCTGCTTTTGAGCTATAGGTATGTGATTTTGCCGGGAGGAACAGAAGTCGCTAGAGTTTCTGGTGGTGTGGATCTTGACGATTATGAAGCCGTAGCAGAAGCGTATAATTTGCGAGATTAAGTAAATTTATTACGCATATAAATAGCTCTTGAGAGTTTTGTATGTTATCCTTTATAGAAGTTAGCCCTGGGAAATCTCATGCTGAGATGGTCTCTGGGTTTTCTTTTTGGTATTGAAGATAGTACTTAGGTGGCTTTCCAGCACACTCCGAATCAGCCTTGCTTCCCTTTAATGAAATGACTAAGGTGCATTTATACTTTTACGCTACAAGTCAACAGGCCGAAACAGCAAATACTTCTTGGCTTCGTAGTTCAATATCAAGCCTTTTTCCGATAATTGATAGGAGTACACTTGCTCGATAGCTTTTACGTATGTGGGGCCATCAAGCAATTCATTGATTTTGGTTCCACCCCAACCAGTGAATTGTAGCGCGTGACCATCAAGCGTGTATGTTCCTGTAGCTTGGTTAGTGGAGGTTACACCGCTCACCGTCCCATCTTCCTCAAAAATCAATGTATAGGTGTTTCCCTCCGATGGCTTTGCCAGTTTAATAGTGTTTGTTCCTGAGTCAGCGAATCCTATAAGCTTCCATTTTGTCCCAATGATGGGTAGGGAAAGGTAATCTGGATTGTCGGGTATTGTTGCTAAGCTAGCGTCTAAACTTGTCTCTGGCTGAACAGTGTCTTTGCTTTCACAAGCTCCTAATATTATGAACAGGGCAATCATTGAAAATACAGTGTTGGATGCGCTTGTTTTCATATTAGGCCTGTTTTTGAATAAGACACATTTTTAAGGCAATTGGTGGTAATCCATAGCAATAAAAATCTTTTACTTTGCGCTATACAACTTGATAGGCCAAGCAAATAATGCACTATTGATAGTGAATAAGGCATTGATGCATAGATGATTGGGTAATATTTTTAGAATACAATGTAATCAATATATTAGCCTTCTAAAGGTATTGTCGATAAATATACACGGAATCGTCCTGAGGCTTTCTTCCTCCCTATCGAGAGATTCTCCTGCATAGCTATGCGCTTAAAATTCTTATAAGATGTGCACGCGCTTGCTTATTATGGGCTGTTTGGAAGGCCGTTGCGTCAGGGATGGAGGCATTGTTTGAGCCCGAAAGGGGATTTTGCGGGAGGCAGGCGAGTGCCGAGAGCCCGCCCGGACGCCCAAAATATTATTATGAGGAGGAAATGAGAGCGGCCTCGGATGATCTTATGCAGTGCCAGCGTCTGCCAGTTTGTATATGTCCATGCCTTCTCTAGGCTCTATGGTAAGGACTTTTGCCAGTACGAGCAATATGAGGGTCTTGGAAGCGTAGTATTTTTTGATTTTGGCGAGCGCAGCAAACTGGGACAGGGTAATTGTTCCGTGGATGTCGAGATATTCCATCAGCAGCTTTTCTTTTTCGCCAAAGGTAAAGCGGGTGTCTCTGGGCTTGCGCTGTCTCCTCAATATCTCGCGCATTTCCTTGCTGGCCTGAATGCTCCGATCCTGTGCACGCACATACACTTTGGTGCTTTCGGCTTGTTTTACTGCGTGCGGCTTTCTTTTGCTGGCCGCTATGCTGTAGTGGATGACCGAGCGTTTTTTTGAGATGGGCACAATCTCAGAATCCAGTGATATAGGAGGTTTGCAGTGTTTTTGAATGGCATTTTCCAGCGCATAGGCTTCTTCCTCGGCGTCCTTTAGTCCCAAAATGGTGCCGTCGTCGTCTACACCTATAAGCAAACTGCCGCCTTGGGAATTGGCAAATGCCACAATTTCCCTGACGATTTTTTCGGGATGTTCTACTTTGTGTTTAAACTCCAGTGTTGTCCCTTCTCCCTGGCTCACCAAGGCTTGTATTTCCTTGATAGTCATTATTCTAAAGTTGGTTTTGTGCCCTCGCTTCTTTTTACTGGTTTTATAGATCGTCGTCATCTTCCTCAAAACCTGGCTCGGGCATGGTGAACATGCTGCTGAGCAGGTCTTTGAACTGAAGGCCCGCTGTCAGGCTTTTCTTACTCAGCATGCTGTATTCGGCCAGTCCATGCAAGGCAAGTTCCATAAAGAAATACTTGGAAGGTTCATCCAGGTTTTTGTGGAACTGCTGCACGAGGGCTTTCAGGCCCGGTACTTGGTCCAACGCAGATTTGTAGTCTTTGTAAGAAGCGTCGTGCAGGAGGTCGAGGGTGTTGCCTTCTTCAAACCAGTCGGTGACGGTCTTGTACACATTGTCCTTTTTCTTTTTTCGGATGTCTTCGGGATTTGGGAAGTATTCGACAAACTGCGTGCGAATGGCCTTCCCGATGAGGTTGGCCGCCACAATGCCTGCGCCTTCTTGCTCGCCTTCATATACTAGCTCTACCTTGCCCGTAATGGCTGGCAGCACTCCGATGAAATCCGACATTCTTATGTGGGTTGAGTCCTCACCATTGATCAGCGCTCTTCTCTCGGCGCTGCTCACGAGGTTCTCATAGGCAGAAATGGTGAGCCTTGCCGACACACCACTTTTCACATCCACATACTCGCTCCCCCTGGCCTCTATGGCGATTTGCTCTATCAGGTCTTTGCTCAGCTCGTTTACGCTCACCTTTTCTTTTTGCTCGGTCTTGAGGCGCGCTTCCTGTTGGGTTATTTTCTTTCCGATAGCGATGGAGCTAGGGTAGTGGGTGATGATCTGGCTGTCGATCCGGTCTTTGAGCGGCGTTACGATACTGCCTCGGTTGGTATAATCTTCGGGGTTTGCCGTAAACACAAACTGGATATCTAAGGGAAGCCTGATCTTAAACCCTCGGATCTGAATGTCGCCTTCCTGTAATATATTGAATAATGCTACCTGTATCCTTGCTTGCAAGTCGGGCAATTCGTTGATCACAAATATGCCCCTGTGCGAACGAGGGATAAGTCCATAATGAATCACCCGCTCGTCAGAATAGGGCAGCTTTAAGGTCGCAGCTTTTATAGGGTCCACATCGCCAATGAGGTCAGCCACTGATACGTCAGGCGTGGCGAGCTTTTCAGTATAGCGATCGTTTTTGTGGAGCCAGGCGATAGGTGTATCGTCTCCCTTTTGTGTGACGAGGCTCTGATCCCTCGATTACAGGTACATATTCGTCGAGCAGTTGCACCATGAGCCTTGCCAGCCTGGTTTTGGCCTGCCCTCTCAATCCGAGCAAGTTGATGTTGTGCTCCGACAAGATGGCCCGTTCCAAATCTGGAATCACCGTTTCTTCGTATCCCCAAATGCCTTCAAATACCGTTTCTTTGTTCTTCAGTTTTGTTATCAGGTTGTCCCGCAGTTCTTGTTTTATTGACTTGGGCTGGTATCCAGATGCCTTCAATTTCCCCAAAGTGTTGATTGAAAGATCCGGGCTAATAATTTCTTTTTTATACATGTTGTTATTGCTTATTTTTTTCCTCTAAAAGTTTTTCTTCCTGTTTCTGGAATAGTCCTCAAATATAAGGCTTCCTAGGCCTTGCAGGTTGCTATAGTAAGCATTGCCGTTATTGGCTTCTGTAAAAGCCCGCACAAATTCTTTGAGGTAGGGGTCTGAGGCTATCATAAATGTCGTTACTGGTATCTTTAATCGCCTGCATTGACTGGCGAGATTCAGGGTTTTGTTCAGTATTTTACTGTCGAGCCCAAAGCTGTTTTTATAGTATTTTATGCCCACCTTTAGGCAAGTAGGCTTACCGTCGGTGATCATGAAAATCTGTTTGTTTCGGGCTTTTCTCCTTCGCAGCAAGTCCATGGCCAGCTCAAGGCCTGCCACGGTATTGGTGTGGTAAGGACCCACTTGCAGGTAGGGCAGGTCTTTTATCTGTATCTGCCAAGCATCATTGCCAAACACGATCACGTCGAGCGTATCCTTAGGATACCGGGTGGTGATCAGTTCCGCTAGGGCCATGGCCACCTTTTTAGCTGGTGTTATGCGATCCTCTCCATACAAGATCATGGAGTGAGAAATGTCTATCATGAGGACGGTGGAGGTCTGCGACTTGTGCTCTTTTTCGACAATTTCCAAGTCGTTCTCTGTGAGCATAAAGTTGCCCAGTCCATGGTTTATTTGTGCATTTCGGATGGAATCGGTAAGGGCAATCTGGTCGAGAGAATCGCCAAACTGGAAATTGCGGTGGTCTGTGCCCACTTCGTCGCCTACGCCACTATGGTTGGTCTTGTGTTCGCCTTTGCCGGTTTTTCTTAGTTTGCCAAAGATTTCCTCCAACGCACTTTTCCGGAAGTGCTGCTCCGTCTTGGCCGTTACCTTAAAGCTGCCTTTTCCATTTTCTTCTGTAAGATAACCTTTGGTTTTCAAATCTTCTATGAAGTTTCCGATACCATATTGGTCAGAAGTAAGGTTATGTTGCTTGTCCAAGTTGCTGAGCCAGTGCAGTGCTTCGCTCACGTCCCCGCCTGTGATGAGGAGCAGTTGCATGAAAATATTTAGGAGCTGATCAAAGGTCTGGCCTTCTTTGCTTACCTCTGGGACGAATGCCGTAAATCTGTATCCAGCCATAGGAATATAAATTAACAAGGTGAAAGTAAAGTCTATACAGGCAACACTATTTTACCGATTTGCATTCACGTGCCATATCAATAATTTGAGCTGCCCCTTTGACCTACTTATCTAATAACAGCCGAAAATACAAATTTCTGAAAAGGTACGAAGGGCTCAAAGCACCGTGACCTATATGAGGGTTTTGATTTTATTGCTCATGTACTGTTATTACTTTTTTTGAGCAAATGAAAGAACGAATAATGTATAGATTTGTTTTTCTCTTGATAGAAAAAGCAGAAATAGTTGCACAATGTGGACGGTAAGTGCTTTGTTGTGCGCTTGATGCATTTAAATACACGATCATGAAAAAGATAATTTTAGGACTATTCATTTTAACGGTTTTCGTTGCGGCAAGCTGTACTGAAAGAACATGCCCCACCTACGCAAAGCAACCTGTTGATGTAGTTCACAGGGACGCTCGCATATAAGGAAGTCTGATACATCTTTGTTCATTGGCTGCTTTTGTACATTCAGGGGTGGCTAATGGTTCACTAGGCTTTCAAATCCTCATAGTTTCCCATTGGTATGGCTCCAGCCAGATAGAATAAGATCGGTATCGTAGCTTCTCCTGCATTGTCTGGTGTATGTATATAATCTGACGTCTTAGTTCTTTGTGCTCCCTGACTTTTGGCTTTGTGTCCTCTGCTGCTGAAAACTTCTCCAATATCACCTAAAAGGGGGCTGCTGAAATACGTATCAAAAAGGCTTGGTGACCTTAAATTGCCTTGGTTTGCCTATTTCACTGCTGAGGCTACTGCCAATTGACTACTGCTTACTCTTATAATCTGGTGTCTGACGCCTACCATCTAGAGTCTCTAAAATACTACTTTAAAGTGTAATAAAACTCAATTGGGTTTGGGAATAGGAATTGATATTGTAGCGTTTTGATCACCTTTTCTCCTAATATTACCCTACAGTTGTCAGGAAGAGATCCTACAGAATAGTTGGGTGGGATAAAGTTGAAATCTTGCACATTTTTTTTAAAAACCTCTCTTCTTGAAGGGTGCATAGGCGCCACCAGGTTGTATGTTTCGCCCCATGTGTTTTTGGCGATCAAGGTCTCTATTATCCCAATAACGTCATCCCTATGGATATAATTGACGGGGGTGGCACCATTCGTAACCGTCTTTCCTTGAAAGTACTTTGCTGGTATCCTATCATAGCCCATCAGCCCGCCGCACCTCAAGATATTCAACGGGTATCCAGAACCTAGCAATAGTTGCTCGGCCTCATACAATGCCTTGTTTCCAGTAGTCGATGCATTTATAGGAAAGCCTTCATCAACGATATCGGCAGCCCTTGGATAAACTGAGGTAGCGCTGATGTAAATGATTTTTGGCGGAGATTGTAACTCAATCGAGAGCAGGTGTTTTATCTGCTTTGGATGGTAATCTGACGATTTGGTCTTCGATCGAGGTGGTACACTGATGATAAGGAGATCGCAATCGAAAAAACCTTGTTTTGTTGCATTTGATATGGTTCTTTCATCGTCAAGATTGATTAGGAATGGCACTATCCCTTTCTCTTCCAAAAGTGCGATCTTTTCCTTTCGGGTGGTGCTGCCTTTAATGCTATAGCCTATTTTTTTTAATCGGCTCCCCATTGCTAGTCCTAGCCAACCGCAACCCAATATGCTGATTTGTAAAGGCAAAAGTGATTATAATTAAGTGATTTCAAGTTCAAAGAGAAGTAGACATTGCCTATTTTGGCAATGTCCCGAAGATGTAATCCCAGAGGGGAGAGGAAACTCCAAAAGCTCTGTCCGGATCTTTATAATGGTGAATGCCGTGGTTGATCCAAAGCACACGCAAAAAGTTTTTGGGAGGTTGATAGGCATGCACTATATAATGAACACACAAGTAGGCTGCATAACCTGTAATAAAACCAGGCAAAAAAGCATACACAATATTTCCCAACAACAGCTTAAATACAATAAAGAGCACCGCCACTATTGTGATACTCATTAGTGGAGGCATGGCAAGACGTGTCTTGTCTCTAGGGAAATCATGGTGTACGCCATGCGCATAGTATTGTACCTTTTCTTTAAATTCGGTATCTGTGATCATGTGGAATAGGTATCGGTGCACCAAGTATTCTACCAACGTAAATAAGATTAGGCCTACTGCAAAAATAGTGGCAATAGTTCCAATCGACAATAAATTATGGCTCGCAGCCCAATAGATCATAAATGCCGAGCTCAAGAAAAAAATGGAAACTGGAACGGCAATATGCGTTCTAGACAGTTTTTCCAAAATTGGATTTTTAAATAGGACTTGTGTCCCTTTGTTACTTGGTTTTACTGGTCTTTGAGTTATATGTTCCATTGCTAAAAATTGTTAAAACATTACTTTCACTTCAAATGGGCATTAGTCAATACAGTCACCCTATCGTTGCTTTCGGGTTTAGAATAGTGTTATAGAATGCTTCATACATGGGCAAAATTCGAGAAATATCGAAATCTTTTGCTCTTTCTAGAGCGTTTTTTTTAAAAATTGGTAGTCTGTTATCATCTAATATAAACAGTGCCTTTTCAGTCATATCATCGATATCGCCAGTTTTACAGACAAATCCTGTTTCACCGCTCACGTTTAGTTCGGGAAGCCCTCCTGCATTAGATGATACCACAGGTACTTCGCATGCCATGGCCTCCAATGCAGCCAATCCAAAACTTTCCTTCTCAGAAGGCATCACGAAAAGGTCCGCAACAGAAAGTACTTCTTCTATGGCCTCTAGCTTGCCTAAGAACCTAACGTCTTCTATTACATTCAGCTTTCGGCACAGTGTTTCTATATTGTTTCTTTCTGGACCGTCTCCTACTAAAAGTAACTTGGCTGGAATATGTTTGCGCACTTGGTAAAAAATTTTCACGACATCCTCTATTCTCTTTACTTTTCTGAAGTTGGAGGTGTGCACAATCAGCTTTTCTCCCTTAGGACATATGGCATTCTTAAAGTGATCTTTTTTTTGTTTTTTAAACCTTTCAAGATCGATAAAATTGGGTATGACCGTTATTTCTTTGGAAATATTAAAATGCTGGTAAGTGTCTTTTTTTAGGTCTTCCGATACAGCAGTAATGCCATCCGATTGGTTGATGCTGAAAGTTACGACAGGCTCATAAGTAGCGTCTTTTCCTACGAGGGTAATGTCGGTACCGTGGAGGGTCGTTACGACTGGTATGTCAATGCCTTCGGTTTTTAATATCTGCTTGGCCATATAAGCTGCCGATGCATGTGGGATGGCATAATGCACATGCAAAAGATCTAACTTCTCATACCTTACCACATTCACCATTTTACTGGCAAGCGCCAGTTCATAAGGCGGATATTGAAATAATGGGTATGTTCTAATGTCTACTTCGTGATAAAATAGGTTTTCATTGAAGAAGTCCAAACGGCTAGGTTGAGAATATGTGATGAAATGTATCTCGTGCCCTTCCTTGGCTAGTGCTTTCCCTAGCTCTGTTGCCACAACTCCACTACCCCCAAAAGTAGGGTAACATACTATGCCGATTCTCATGTGCAAATAATTCAGTAATCAGATCAAGAAATTCATGGCAAATATATAAAAGCAACTTGTGTGCTGCTATTGTTTAAGTTGCCTTTATTAGCTTAGCAATAATTGCTTTTGCGCTAAACCTTCTGGATGTCAGTTAGTAATGGTGTTTTTCGAAGTCCCACATCGCTTGGTAAATAACATCCTGAATCCTTGTACGGATATTGTTTTGAATAAGTTTAGCATTGCCTGCATCAGGGTATACCCTATTAGAAAGGAAAATATACACGAGATTAAATTCGGGATCGACCCATACGGCTGTGCCAGTAAATCCGGTATGCCCATAGGTTTTAGGTGAAGCGAAATGGGAAGTAGGCCCATGCGGGGAGTCCAGTTCTGGCTTATCCCATCCTAATCCTCTTCTGTTATCCTTGCTTTGGGTTTGATTGAATTTGTCTACCGTGCCTTTGGGCAGGTAGTGCGTACCGCCATAGTAGCCATCCTGAAGGTTCATCTGCATAAGGATAGCCAGATCGTTGGCATTGCTAAACAGCCCAGCATGACCTGCCGCGCCGCCAACAAGGGCAGCTCCTTGGTCATGTACCAAGCCACAAATGAGATCATTCCTAAAGTAGGTGTCCTGTTCAGTTGGGGCTATCCTTTCCATGGGCATTCTGCATAGTGGCAGATAGCCCAAAGTAGAGAGGCCTAAAGGTGTATAGAAGTTCTGTTCCAAAAAATCTGTCATGGATTGGTTGAGAAGCTTAACGGCTATTTTTTGCAAGATGTAAAAGCCAAGGTCGCTATACTTATAGTCATAAGGTTCTTTTTTCTTTTTCTTGGTGCGTAGCTCAGAGTTGATGGTCCATTGCCATAAAGAATCGGCAAGTGCATCGTAGGCATAGAGCCCATAAGCCACTTGATGGCTAAAGTTAGGCTTAGGATATACACTGTAAAATTCCGGTTTTACTCCAAAATCATCCACCGTTTTTTGCCAAAAAGGGATATAGGGGCGTAGTCCGGCTTGATGGAGTAAGACATCTTGTACAATGATATCTTTTTTGTTGGTGTGCTTGAGTTCTGGTAAGTAGGTGCTCACCTTTTCTTGGAGGTCCAGCAATCCTCTGCCTTCCAAAAACATAATCGCTTGTAATGTAGCAGCAACTTTGGTGACAGATGCCACATCATAGACAGTTTCATTGTTGACAGCAGTAATGCTATCATATGTGTGATAACCATATCCTTTTTGGAAAACGACTACGCCATTTCTTGCCACCAATACTTGCCCTCCTGGAGTAGCTTTGTCCTCAATGGCTTCTTGCATTATCTTATCGATAGCCGTCAGGGTGGAGGAGCTCATGCCTACGTGCTCAGGCAAAGCATAGGCCAACCGACCGTTGGGCCTCACAGTTTCGCCCATGCCTTCTCTTGTGTTGATTGAGGCAGTGACAGGGAGGCTGCCTGTGGCTTCTAAAGCACCAAAAATTACTTGCGGCACAATAGCCTCTACATAATCATCAGACTCATAAGCACAAATCACAGTATTAAAGTCCTCGGCAAAAGAGAGGCTATATGGATTGCCAAAGACCACAACGATCACTTGTATGTTCTGATCTTGCAATGCTTTTACGAACAAGAGGTCATCTTGGGAAATACCGTAATTCCTTTGTCTGGAATTATTAAGATTGTGGAAGCCTACAATGACAGTACTGAAGTGCCTAAGTTTGGCTATTAGATCGTTGTACTGTTGCGCGTCACGCTCGCCCGTAGGCAACGAAAAGTGCGCCATTGGGGCATATTTCTTTAAAGTCTCTTGAAATATTGGGTGGGTTTTGGTGCTTCCTATGCTTAGCGACGCAATGTGACGAGTATCCAATGCTCGTAATGGCAAAAGATCGTTTTGGTCTTTTACTACGGTAATCGCTTCCTGATAAAGCTTGAATTTTATGGCCTGAGCCTCTGGACGATTGAGGTCTGCTATCAAATTATCGATATTGATAGGCGCATAGCGGTTGAGTCCAGCCCAATATTTCGCTCTTAAAATCTTCTTTACTTTGGATTCAATATCTTTTTTGTCCAATATTCCAGATTTCAATGCTTGTTTAATCCTTCTTATCGCTTCTGGAACATCTTCGGAAAGGAGCAAGACGTCATTCCCTGCTCGGAGAGCAAGCACGTCTACTTCTCCTGGCTTGTAAAATTTCGATACTGCATGCATGTTGAGCGCATCGGTAAAAACCAGCCCTTGAAACCCCAGTTCTTTTTTTAGCAATTCGTTTACCACTCGATTTGACAATGTCGAGGCTTTATTGGGAGTAGGGTCATAAGCAGGTATGCCTAGATGAGCTACCATTACACTCATTAAACTATCTTTTATCAAGTGCCTGAAGGGGGAAAGCTCAATGGCGTTCATGCGGTTCTGGTCATGAAGGATCACTGGCAGTTCATAATGAGAATCCGTTCCGGTGTCGCCGTGACCAGGAAAATGCTTGGCACTGGCAATGATGCCGTTGTCTTGTAGCCCCTTCATATATGCAATGCCTTTATGACTCACATTGTCCTTATTTTCTCCAAAAGAGCGTGTCCCGATGACAGGGTTGTTTGGATTGCTGTTGATATCTACTACTGGAGCAAAATTAATATGCATGCCCATGCGCTTAAATTGATAAGCAATCTCTTTGCCCATCGCATATACGATCGCATCGTCTTTAATAGCGCCCAATGTCAGTTGTTTGGGGAAAGTAAATACGCTGTCCAACCTCATCCCAACACCGGTTTCAGCATCCATAGCAATGAGTAGGGGCGTGGGAGCAGCAGCTTGATAGCGGTTGGTGAGTATAGCTTGACGCACAGGGCCTCCTTGAAAGAAAGTAAGGCCGCCTACATTATATTTGACAATAATATCTTCTAGCGCTGCATATTGCTTTTCAGTTTGGTTGGAATAGGCCGCTATGTTAAACAATTGTCCAAGCCGTTGTGTCTCGTTCAAGCTGTTATAGACGCTATCTACCCAATATTCCAGTTCTTTATCATTTATGGCTTTATAAGGATTGGTTTTCCCAGAGTAAATCGCACCAAAGACTAGAAAATAGAGTAGCCAAACTTTTTTAAACATACGGTCGTTAGCAATTTATTATATTTACATTATTAGTTTAATTTTACGGGAGCAAATGCCACGGCCTAATGCCAGATAGAAAAAAGAGGAGCGTTTGCTACTTTGCCAATTCAAAAACTTTGCCATGAAACTTCCATCGATATCTAAGATACCTAAATATCAAAAATTTAACTATACCCCACGCTATTACGACCCTGTAAAAGAAGACATAGAGCAAAGGACGGAAAGGATCAAGAAGGACTTAGAAGGTAATCTGTCCTTGCGAGACCGATCTCCCTTGCGCAATGCATTCAGACGCAGAACAGTGGAAAACAGGAAATCAAATATAACGCAGCTTTTGCTGATAATACTACTTCTAGGTACGTTTTTCGGATACATTTATTTTGGCAATGAAGTTATATATCTCTTTATATTCATTATTCCTTATTACATTCTAGTGCGTAAGAAAGTTTGGTTTAGAAAGTCCTGATTGAATGTTAGATATAATTCAACTTCTTCCTGATGCCATTGCCAACCAGATAGCTGCGGGGGAAGTGGTGCAGCGCCCGGCATCTGTAGTGAAAGAATTGTTGGAGAATGCCATCGATGCCAAGAGCACCAAAATCATAGTGAAAATAAAGGAGGCGGGTAAAACCTTGATCCAGATCATTGATAATGGCTCTGGCATGAGTGGTACAGATGCGCGGATGAGCTTTGAAAGACATGCTACTTCTAAGATCAGGAAATCGGAAGACCTTTTTTCGATTCGAACGATGGGTTTTAGAGGGGAAGCGCTTGCTTCAATAGCTGCCGTGGCGCAAGTAGAGATGCGCACCAAGCGACAAGAGGATGAAATAGGCTCTTGTGTGATCATAGAAGGTTCGGAAGTGAAAAAGCAGGAACCTGTGGCATGCGCAAACGGGACTTGCATCAGCGTAAAAAATCTATTTTTTAACGTACCAGCCAGGCGTAATTTTCTGAAGTCTAATCCAGTAGAGACCCGGCATATCATCGATGAATTTCAAAGAGCGGCTCTTTCTCATCCAGAAATAAGCTTTTCTCTATTCCAGAACGATATGGAGGTATATAATCTGCCGGCTGGGAAGCTCAGTCAGCGTATCGTAGGCTTATTTGGCAAACAATATAAGGAGCAGTTGATTACTTGTCGGGAAGAGACCGATCATATTGTTATAAAAGGCTACATAGGAAAACCCGAACATGCCAAAAGGACTAAAGGAGAGCAGTTTTTCTTTGTGAACAACCGCTATATTCGGAATAGTTACCTCAATCATGCCATTCTGAATGCCTATGAAGGCTTGTTGCCAGAGGACAGCTACCCTTTTTATGTATTATTTATTGAGATCGACCCAGTACATATTGACATCAATGTGCATCCTACTAAAACGGAAATTAAGTTTGATGACGAAAGAACAGTGTATGCAATTGTGCGGGCTGCGGCAAAACAGGCACTTGGCGCACACAATATAACGCCAACGTTGGATTTTGACCTAGACGTGAACTTCCATTCTATCAGGCCTACCCTGAATGTAAATCCCGCTAATCAGGCAGAAAGAAATTATGGCCAATTCAAGACAAGTTCACGGGAGCACGCCAATGCCCAACATTGGGAAAAAATGTTTGAAATATCGCAAAAGGAGATCACCGATTATAGCGGGGGCGAGATACCAGACTTCAGGCAACAAGAATCCTTGACTTTTGAGAGTGCTGCCAATCAAATGCCTTCTCAAAGAGAACAATATGACCGGGAAGAACAAGGAAACAACAATTTTTTTCAGATTCACGGACAATACATCGCTTCCCAGATAAAGTCTGGTTTGATGTTGATCGACCAGCAGGCCGCGCATGAAAGGATCTTGTTTGAAAAATATTGCGCTGCCTTGGAAAAGAAATCTGGGGCTTCGCAACAGTTGCTGTTTCCACAAACAATCACCTTAAACCCTGCAGACTTTGCGTTGGTGATGGAGCTAGAGCCTGAGTTCGCCGCTTTGGGCTTTGCGTTCCAAGTGTTTGGAAAATCAGATATTGTCATTAATGGTATTCCGGTAGATACGGCAGGAAATGATGGCAGAGACTTATTCGAGGGTTTGATAGAACAATTCAAGAAAAATAAAGCAGAGCTCTCCATTGGCAAAAGGGAAAACATGGCTAGGTCTCTTGCAAGGCGAACTGCCATCAAACCTGGACAGCAGTTGTCCATAACTGAGATGCGTACGATTGTGGATCAGCTCTTTGCCTGCACAAATCCTAACTATTCGCCTCACGGGCAAGTGATATTTTATATTCTCAGCCTTGAAAAAATTGCGGACTTTTTTCATAAATAAATTGGTAATAAAAATACATATATATGTTTGGTAGGCTTACCCCAATGGTTAAAAACCTGCTCCTCCTGAATGTGGGAGTATTCTTGATACAAATGGTGCTCAACATCAACTTGCCACAGCTATTGGGGTTGCGTTATGTGTTTTCTGAAGAGTTTCGCCCATTTCAGATTTTTACTCACATATTTGTGCATGCCAATGGGATGCACTTGTTCAGCAATATGTTTGCCTTGTTTATTTTTGGCCCTTTGTTGGAAAGCTTTTGGGGGTCAAAGCGTTTTTTGATCTTCTTCTTGGTAACGGGTCTAGGGGCAAGCATGCTTTATTCGGCGGTGCATTTCTATGAGGTAAAGCAAGTCGAAAATGCGGCAATGGCCTATCTCAACAATCCCCATCCTGACGGCTTTGACGCATTCGTTTATGAGCATGGCAATTATGCCTATAGCCAGTTGTACGAATTCATTGTGGGTTATATGGACCATCCCGAAAATGCTGAGTATGCCAACAAAAGCAAGGAACTGGTGACTTCGATATATAAGAGAATTGCTGATATGCCTATGGTCGGAGCTTCGGGAGCTGTTTTTGGCATTTTGATGGCATTTGGAATGTTGTTTCCAAATACAGAGCTTTTTCTGTTGTTCTTCCCATTTCCTATAAAAGCTAAGTACTTTGTAACCTTTTATGGGTTGTATGAAGTATATGCAGGTATAGCTAGAGTTCCTGGAGATAATGTAGCCCACTTTGCGCACATAGGAGGTATGCTATTCGCATTTATCCTCCTAAAACATTGGCAGAAACAAAGAAATAATTTTTATTGATTACTATGAACAGTATTGTAGAAGAGTTTAAGTATGCTTTTAAGCGTCCTAATAATGGGTTGATGCAATTGTTGGTGATCAACTTGGCCGTATTTGTAATCTTATTGATATTGGAAGTGCTACTGACCATTTCTGGCAACAAGGCAGTTTACGATGCCTTAGTGCTACAGTTGATGATGCCTTCCGACATAGAGGCTTTCCTGCACCGTCCGTGGACACTCATTACGTATTTCTTTACCCATACAGGATTCTTTCACATTTTGTTCAATATGCTGTTCCTGTATTGGTTTGGACGATTGATCGCTGAATTTATGGGCAATCGGAAAGTGGTGAGCCTATATGTACTAGGCGGGATAACAGGAGGGATTTTCTTCATGTTGATATATAATACGCTGCCTTTCTTTGCTGACAGGGTAGCTACTTCAGCCATGTTGGGTGCTTCAGCTGGGGTGTTTGCGGTAACTGTGGGTGCTGCTACGCTTATGCCCAACTACACCTTCTTCTTGTTGCTGATAGGCCCTGTAAAAATTAAGTACATAGCCATTTTCTATGTGTTTGTCTCCTTTGTCCAGTCTACAGGCGCCAATGCAGGAGGCGAGTTGGCGCATTTGGGCGGTGCCCTGATAGGATATTTATATATCAAGCAAATTCAAAATGGTACTGATTGGGGCAAGCCGGTATGGGCAGTATTGGATTTCTTTGGGGGACTTTTCAAAAGAAAACCAAAGATACGGGTAACCCATAGCAGGACTTCATCTGCTCAATCAAGACAAACAGTGAATCGTAGTGGGCAAGTAAGATCTCGTGCGGACCAAGATGAGATAGATGCTATTTTGGATAAGATTTCTGCTTCTGGTTATGAGAGCCTGACAAAAGAAGAAAAGCAAAAGCTTTTTAATGCCAGTAAGAAGTAATAAAAGGTAGAGAATATGGGGTTACTGCTTGTAAGGCAGTAGCTTATTTTTTTTCGCCGTGCTTATTGGCTAGTTGTCCACAAGCGGCGTCTATGTCCTTTCCTCTACTCCTTCGAATATTCACATTTACGCCACGAGTTTCTAAATAGGCACTGAAAGCCTCCAGTTTGTCTTCGGCAGTATTTACAAAATCTGCCTCGGCAATGGGGTTGTATTCAATGATATTGACCTTTGTTGGAACACGTTTGGTGAATTGGAATAGCTCCTCGGCATCTTCCAGTCCATCGTTAAAATCATTGAAGACGATATATTCTAAGGTAATCCGGCTTCTTGTTTTCTTATAAAAATATTGGAGTGCTTCTATCAAGACTGGCAAGTTATTGCTATCGTTGATGGGCATGATTTGGGACCTTTTTTCATCGTTTGCTGCATGCAGCGATAGTGCGAGCTTAAACTTCACCTGATCATCGCCTAGCTTTCGGATCATCTTAGCAATGCCCGCAGTGGATACTGTGATCCTGCGCGGTGCCATGCCAAGTCCCGATGGAGAGGTGATGTAATGAATGGCCTGCATCACATTGGCATAGTTGAGCAACGGTTCACCCATGCCCATAAAAACAATATTTGAAAGGGGTATTTGATAATGTTGCTCGGCCTGATTTCGGATGTGTACTACCTGGTCATAAATTTCTGCTGCTTCTAAGTTGCGCATTCGCTTCATATAACCTGTTGCACAAAATTTACAGCTTAGAGAGCAACCTACCTGAGAAGACACGCAGGCCGTCATCCTGCTTTCTGTAGGGATAAGCACTCCTTCTACTATGTTGTTGTCAAAGAGCCTGAAAGTAGACTTGATGGTTTTGTCGGAACTGATCTGGTGTTGGTCCAACGCAGCTCCGTTGATACTGAACTGATTTTTGAGCAATTCCCTAGTCCTCTTTGACAGATTGGTCATCTGGTCAAAACTATGGACTGATTTGTTCCATAGCCACTCATAGATTTGCTTGGCCCGGAATGATTTTTCCCCAATAGAAGAGAGGTAGGTAGTAATGGCCTCAACATCCATTTTTCGGATATCCTGTTTGGACGTATCTAAAGGGATTATCTCCTTCTCGTTTGCAACGGCTTTGTTACCAGTAGTGATCATAGTGCAAAATTACAATATTTTAGGATGGTGGCATTGCTGAGAGACAGTTATCGCAAAGCTTTTTACTTGCCATGGACATTTTCATCCAAACGGTCGGTCGCCTTATATTGTGCGCAAACAAATATTTCCACAAGGAGATTCCAATGACTTATAAATGATTTAGATCGGTCGGAAGTGCTGGATATTGTCCGAAACCCATTTTTGGAATGAATAAGCAGGTCGGCCAATAATATCTTCGACAGTTGTGGTAACCGTGTATCCTTCAGGTGGTGTGTTATCGTACCATTCGTAAAGATAATCCATGGTCTCTTTTGGTAAGCCCCATGTTCTCCATCTTTCTCTCGTTTGCTCCTCGTTTAGTTCGGTAAATTTTATCTCCCTCCCAATTGCTTTACCTATTTCTAGTACTTGTCTTTTGGGCGTCAAAACGGCTGGTCCTGTTAAGGTGTAGGTCTTTTGAGCATGTCCTCCATACATTAGAATATGGGCTATTGCAGCTCCTACGTCACTCTCATGAATAGCGGCGGTAGGTCGATCTCCAAAAGGTTCTTTCACCTCATTGGTTTCTATAATAGATTGTGTCCACCCCAATGCATTGGCCATGTATTCTTGAGGTTGTAGAATTGTCCAATCAAACGGACTGTTCTTGATTTCTCTTTCTATGGTGCTTTCATTTCCCTCACCATTCCATAGGACAGTGGCTCTTTTAACGCCTGCCTTCATGGCTAGGTCTACAATCGATTTGCCGGTTGATAAGGGAGTATAATTTTTATCCCCAAAGGAAATTAGGTGTATGCCATCGACATCCTCTAAGGCCGTCTTTAATGTCTTGGGTTGGGTTAAGTCACCTTTTATCACTTCCACCATTTCATTGTTCTCCAATTTCTGAGGATTACGGGTAAGAACCCTTACCTTTTTGCGGTTTTCTAGAAGTGCTTTCACTGCTTCACGACCTATCGTTCCTGTAGCGCCTGTTACTAAAAATCGATGATATTCGGTACGGTGGATCATTCCTTAATGTATAGTTCTGTTTACTCCGCACAAAAAATTACGCTGCCAATGTCCTTTAAGTTGCTTTTCGTAAGAATTTTGCTTTCCATAATGTACTAATGCATTAATTAGCATTATTGTCCGAGCCTTTCACGAAGTTTACTTGGGAGCAAGGCTATTTTTCGAATCTTATAGTCAAAACACACCAGACCTGTTTTTCCTCTTGCTACTTCTTTCTTGGTAATGGTGTGGGTGAGCTTGTAAACAAGGTCAAAACCATATTTGGTAAAGTCATTAGCTGCAATTTCTACTAGGAGCGTATCGCCGTAAAATGCTTCTGACTTATATACGATGGCAGCATCTGCTTGGATCAGCCCTACTCCTTCGATGTCAACCTCATTTTCATAACCAAGATGATTCAGGTATTGTACTCTGCTTTCGTGCAAATAGCCGAGAATGCCGTCGTTGCCGACGTGATTACCGTAATTGAGGTCGGTAATGCGTACTTTGATTTCACAAGCAAATGAAAACGAGTCGGGGAGGTCAATTTTTATCCGGGCCATAGGTAATGCATATTTTAGGTTAAGTCAAATATGTTGCAATATATAGTGTATTGCCATGATCTTATGAGCCAAACGTAAAAACTAACGGTATGATTTAACTCAATCAGAATTGTTCATCTACCAAGGCCTTATTTACTATTGCTCCTGTTAAGTTGCCGCGATATACAGCATTGGCCACCGAACGCATAGGGCTTGAGTTATCCCCACATGCAAAAACGCCTTCAACAGTAGTCCTTTGCAATTCATCCACCTTGATATAGCCATGCTCAGTGAGGGCGCAACCTAAAGTTACGGGGATCTCTGAATGCTGAATAAAAGGAACTGCTGCATAGAGAGCCTTGAAGTCGGCCTTGTTCCCATCTTTGAAAATCACCTGTCTGATTTGGCCAGCATCATGTGTTATTTCAGCAATTTCTGATGGCATGACTAGGATGTTGTGTTTGCTCAATTTGGCCATTTGTTCGGAACTAAAGTCTGCTTCTCCTGAAGTCAATATGGTGAGCTTGTCGGTGAGATTATGAATCAATGATGCCAAGTGGAAGGCTTTCTCTCCGTTTGCCATAATACCAGTATTGTGGTGCCGAAATTCATAACCATGGCAATAAGGGCAGTGGATTACCGAAATGCCCCAGCATTCTGCTAGGCCTTTGACGTCAGGTAAGATATCTTTAATGCCTGTGGCGAATATTAGTTTCTTTGAAATAAAATCGCCATTCCTTTGTGTAGAAATGGTAAAGACGTTTTCTGATTTCTTTCCACTGATTGCAAGATCGCTGATGAATTGCACTGTATCATATGCCATCACCTGTGCTCTGGCTTTTGCTGCAATTGTAGCGGGTGTTTCTCCATCTTGCGTGATGAAGTTGTGTGAATGTGGCGTTTGTCGGTTGCAAGGCAAGCCACTGTCTATTATGAGCACGTCTCTCAATGAACGACCTAGGGCCATTGCTGCTGAAAGCCCCGCATAACTTCCACCTATAATAATCACGTCAAAGGATTTTATACCTTTCATAAAGTTTTATTGTTAAATGCTTTTCGTTGCTGTAAAAGTACTTAACAATAATGTTAATGCAATTATGTCGCAATAATTAAATGCAAATTATTTGCATTAACTTTGGTGTTTTTATGAAAAACATGAAATTGAAGCGCCGAAACACTCCCTCAAAAGAAGCAGTGCTGGCTGTACTTGCCACCTCGGGTAAGGCAATGAGCCAGGATGCTATTGAAAAAAAGATAAAGTTAGCGGTAGACCGAGCGACGATCTACCGTATCCTTAACAGGTTTTGTGAGGATGGCATTTTGCACAAAATCGTAGCAGAAAATGGAAAGCAATACTTTGCCCTTTGCGTGAGATGTGATGAAAAGGAATTGACCGATAACCATTTTCACTTCCGCTGCACCCAATGCGAGACGATTACCTGCTTACCCATTCCAGTGCATTTTTCCCTTCCACAGGGCTACCAAGTCGAAAATGTTAACTGCGTGCTTACAGGAGTTTGTAAAGAATGTACCGCCTAGTTATAAGCTTTTCATAGCGCTGTTTTCTCATTGATCAAGCCTTTCTACTTGACAAACTGCCTTATGCTGTACCGGAAAATTTAATGAGTTGGCTATAAAGCACAGTGCATTCGCTTCCTTATGAAGTGCATTCGCTTTATCTTTCATCGCAGGATCGCTCACAGTCACTATTGGATGTAAAATTATGCTGGTGAATTTGCCTCCCCCATTGGGCGTTTCGGTCATGGTGCCACTGGCATCGTCAACATAGTTTGTTACCACTATACCAGCTGTGGCGCATAAATGGAGATACCACAGCATATGGCAGGACGAAACGGCAGCTAGTAGCAGTTCTTCCGGATTGTGTTTTGTCTTGTCTCCTAAAAACGCAGGATCTGACGAACCAAAAATTGCTGGTTTATGAGGGATTAGTACTGAATGGCTTCTTTCATACGCCTTGTAATCCGATGTGCCTGTTCCATTGTTTCCGGTCCATTTTACAGTGACCCTGTAGTTGTGTTGCTTATCCATTGTTGGTTGATTGGTTAGTCCCACCATTCAGTGATCCATTGTTTTGATATTTCTTTTCCCTTTTCATAATTGTCTACCACTACTATGAGCTGATTGGCATGGTCGCTGTATTGCGTCAAAATATTCACATTGTTTTCGGCTAGCTTTCTACAAAACAAACCTAACTGGCCCCGGGTATCCTGGCGGAGTTTCTGAATGAGTACTTTATTAATCTTTGTAACTTTAATATGTGCCCTTTCCAAAACCTCCTTGGCCTTTTGTGCATCTTCAACCAAGAAGTGGGCAACAGCAATGCTGCCCATCTGGAATACACCCCCTCCTTCAAGGCTAATGTTGTTTTTTCCAAGAATTTCTCCCATCAAGGCCAATGTCCCAGGTTTATTGTCCAATATAATTTCTAAATCCTTCATAAGAATATCTTTTTTGCATAAAGGTAGAGAAATGAATACATTTACACTTCATTCAGCAATGAATAATGAATGCAGAGGACCGATTTGTAGGAATAGCGGCATTGATATGTGAGCCTGCTCGAGCAAAGATGCTATGGAGGTTGCTTGATGGCAGAGCCTATACGGCCAGTGAATTATCCATCGCAGCCGATTTGTCCGCTTCTTCGGCGAGCAACCACTTGGCGAAATTGCTGAAGGCAGAGATTGTGAAAGTGGATGTGCAAGGGAAACATCGCTACTATTCGCTTTTCAATATGGAGGTGGCTCAAGCTGTCGAAGGCTTGGCCCTTTTGGCAAAAAGACCACCATCTGAAAGCACTAAAAAACCCCATAAATCAGAAGGGGTACAATTTTGTAGGACATGCTATGATCATTTGGCAGGCTATGTAGGCGTAAGCATTGTGGAGACTTTTGAAGCAAATGGCTATTTAGAAAAACTGGAGAAGGGGTATATGGTTTCAGAAGAGGGGTGGAGGTGGCTGTTAAACCTAGATATTAAAAAGGGGGATTTTGTTCACAGTCGTCGTCCACTTACACGCCAATGCTTAGATTGGTCAGAGCGAAGGCCTCATTTGGCTGGCCATCTGGGCAGTGTGCTTTTGGCTAGGATGCTTGAAAGGAAATGGTTCCGAAGAGTAGCTTTTTCAAGAGTGTTGACGTTGACCTTGAAAGGACGACAGGAGCTGGATGCTTTATTGGGGCTTGTCTTGCCTTAGTTATTGGCTTCCATATTTTTCATTTATAAAATTGATCGTTGCTATTATCCATTCTCTGAGTACGTCTAGGTTGATATCGGAAAGCTTTTTGATATAAATACAGGCTTTGCCCATTTTAAATTTGCCCAACTGCTGGAGCAGGTGTTCTTGCTCTTTTGGATCTGCCACAGCATATAATGAAATAGCGGATTTTCGAGGTGAAAACCCAACGATTGGCGCAGTGCCTTCATGACCACTTGCATACTTATAGTGATATTTGCCAAAGCCAATAATGCTAGGCCCCCACATCTTGGCTTCGTGTCCAGTAACTTCTTTCATCAGCTTCAAAAGCTCGAAACTGTCCATGCGCTTCTGCTCCGAATCAGCAAATGCTTTAATGAAGTCAACTACATTTGCCTCTGTCTCCATTGTTTTATTTTTTGCCATGGTTCCTCTTTTTATTATTATTTGTACTTGTCGTTAAGTCCTACGCCCAGCAAAATCAGGGGTTTAATTTTCTCCAATCGACGTTGCTTTGTTTGCTCCTGCTTAGCTTCATTGATGTAAACCGCGTACTCTTTTTGTTTGCCTGGAGTAAGCTGCCCAAAGGCTAGCTTTAACGCTTCATTTTTTTTTAGTTCCTCCTCGAGTAACTTAGGCATTACCGCTGGCTCAAATTTCTCAGCTTTTATTTTCAACCCCTTTTTCTCTACTTCGATGGCTTCTTGTATATATTCTAGGATTTTCCCTTCGTCTATTTCTTCCATTGCTGAAAACCGCCATTGCCTTAATGATTTAGTCTTGCCTTTTTGAGCATTCACCAGCACTTTGTATGGATCGTTCATAAAAACACCCTTATAAAACCATATCGCAAAATGATTCTTAAAGCCACAATAGCTTATCACATTCTGACCATTTAAAGTGAATACTTCTAAGCCCCACTTGATGGATTTCTCTAAAGGAGCTTTCTCAATGATAGAAGCGATACGGGAAAGCTCTTCAGTCCATTTATTGTTTTGCATTTTTAATTTTTTTATAAAAGGTAATCGATTTTGTCAATTTATGAAGACGAATGTATTAGAATGAGTGCAGCGTTATGAGATTTTTTTCTGAGTTCTAAGAACCTTAGTGAAAACTAATTATTGCTACCATGGTTATAAAGCATTATATTGAGAAAGACTACAAAACTATTTTGATATGACTACTTCTACACGATCATCGGTTTTGCTCTTTGCATTATTGTTTTCAATTTCTTCTTCTTTATGGATTTCAAGTTGCGGAGGTGAAAATAGACAAGAACAAGCTTCTGTTCAGAATCCATATGCCCAAATATTTGAGCCAATACCCACAGAAGTAGAGGCTCCCGAAGACAATCCTATGACAGAAGAAAAGATTGACCTTGGACATATGCTATTTTTCGAAAACCGACTGTCACGTTCAGGGGTGATCTCTTGTAACACTTGCCATGTGGTAGGGGCAGCCGGTGTGGACCACAGATCTATCGCTATGGGAGATTCTGGTCGAGTAGGCCCTAGAAATAGTCCGACGGTATATAACGCCGCCTTTCTGCCGACTCAATTTTGGGATGGCCGTGCTAAAACGCTGGAAGAGCAGGCGGTTGGTCCCATACAAGAGCATGTCGAGATGGACTTAACTCCTGAAGAAGCAATGCAGCGATTGGATGAAAGTGGGTATCGGCCTTACTTTGAGGCTGCTTTCCCAGATGAGGAAGATCCCTTTACTTTTGATAACCTTGCCAAAGCAATAGCAAGTTTTGAGAGGACACTCATTACTCCTGGTGCACCTTTCGATCGATTTTTGGCAGGAGAGGAGGATGCAATGAGTGAGTTGGCAAAACAAGGTTTGGACTTGTTCATCCACGGAGGTTGTATAAGTTGTCATAGCGGGCCACTTTTGGGAGGAAGGAGCTTTATGCCATTTACTCATGCTCAAAATATAGGTGGTGAGGATAAAGGATTATATGATTTGACAGGGGAAGAAGCGGACAAATACGTATTTAGAGTCGCTCCTTTGCGAAATGTGGAGTTCACTTATCCATATTTTCATGACGGCTCTGCAGCTACGTTAGAAGAGGCCATTACCATCATGGGTTCAAGCCAATTAAATAGACAATTTAATGAAGATGAAGTGGCACAATTAGTCGCGTTTCTTAAATCATTAAGCGGAGAGTTTCCGATGGTTAGCCATCCAAGGCTGCCAAGGTAATGGTTTGGAATAAGAACAGGTTTTAAACAGCGAGTGCAAAGATTTCAGACAAGATAGTAGCACTAAGCAATTGTCAAAGACATTTACAGAAAATAGAGGCTAAATTGCAGAGGCAGATAATTGGGGGAGAAGCGGTGAAAAGCGATCTTATTCATTCTATCATTTCCTTCATTCACATCGACCAAACGTCATCTTCTGTTGTCGTCGTTGATGAGCATACTTATATAACTTTCGTATCTGCTATGTGCAACCTGTCCATTATCGAAAGCCCCAATGATAGCGCAATCAGGTTCGTGTGTATGGGTACAGTTGTGAAATCTACATTTTCCTAAAAGATCGCGCAGTTCAGGAAAATAATGACTCAGCTCCTCATCTTCAATATCAACCAGCCCCCACTCTTTTATTCCCGGGGTATCTATGATGGCACTTTTGGCATTGAGGGGAAACATCTCTGCGAATGTAGTAGTATGGGTGCCCTTTTGTGCAAAGTCGGAGATAGGCGCCACTTTTTGTTCCACATGCGGAATGAGGGCATTGATCAAGGTAGATTTTCCCACGCCCGAATGGCCGGCCAGCAGCGTGATTTTGTCTTGCATCAGACCTTTAAGTTCCGCTACTCCTATATTGTTGGTAGCGGAGATGAGATATGTGGGATAACCGATGCTGGCATACATAGCAGATAGTTCATCATATATGGCCAGTGCCTCTTTGTCGTAAAGATCAGTTTTGTTGAAGACAATAATGGCAGGGATGCTATAAGCTTCAGCAGAGACCAAGAATCTATCTATAAATCCCAAGGAAGTTTTAGGATAAAGAAGGGTAGCTATGAGCATAGCTTGGTCTATATTGGCTGCGATAATATGGCTATAGCCTGGCTTTTGGGCGGCCCTCCGAATAATATAATTTTTACGGTCGTAGATCGAGGTAATGACCCCTGTGTTTTCACTGGCCTCTTGTATTTCAAATGCTACCTTGTCGCCCACTGCAATAGGGTTGGTAACTTTCGTCTCCATGAGCTTAAATTTCCCCCTCAGGCGGCATGGGAAGATCTGCCCTTTGATGTCCTGCACCATGTACCAAGAGCCCGTCGATTTTATTATTCTACCTTCTTTCATTATTTGTTTAATAGGGGTTGACAGTAGGCCATGATTTTTTCTGTTGCACCTGTATTGCTTTCAACGTATGATTGATTTATTTGGCCAGCGGTAGTTCGTGCCGAAAAGGTTGAGAGCTTTTGAAAAGTCTTGTTTAACGCTTCTTGACCGTTTATGGCAAAAGCTCCACCGAGGGCTATCAGGTCCCTGGCTTCCTGAAATTTATCATAATTTTTGTTCCCAAACAGAATGGGCAATCCGTAAGTAGCTGCTTCTAAGATATTATGTAGTCCTTTGCCAAAAGCCCCCCCTATATAGGCATAATCCCCATACGCATACAAAGAAGAGAGCAACCCTATGTTGTCTATTATCAAGATATCGTATTGGTCCACCTCTGAGAGCGTTGCTTGAGAATAACGGATGCACTTCATGGATGTAACCGATACTATCGCTTGAATGTTCTCTTCCGAAATCTCATGAGGAGCAATGATATATTTTAATTTATATGCATTCTGATTGATAAAGGGCATGAGCACTTTCATGTCTTCTGGCCAGCTGCTGCCAATGACCATGGTAGGTTGGCCGTTTTGGAACTTAGCAGCTAAGGGGACATCTTTCCTATGTTGAGCAAGGGCGGCTACTCTGTCAAAGCGTGTATCGCCTGAAAGGCTTGCCTGAGTAATCCCTACCTGTTCTAGCAATTCCTTTGATAATTGGTTCTGAACAAAAATCTTATCAAAACATTGGAGCATCTGTCTGTAGAAATTGCCATAAGACTTAAAAAATACCTGATTTGGCCGAAATATGGCCGAGACAGAAAGCACTGGAATATTCCGGTGCTTCATCTCGGTAAGATAGAAGTGCCAAAATTCGTATTTAATGAAAAAGGCCAAGTCTGGCTTTACAATGTCTAGAAACTTGCGAGCGTTCTTTTCGGAGTCCAAAGGAAGGTATGCGACGAAATCGGCAAACGAATAATTTTTGCGGATTTCATAACCTGAAGGGGAATAAAAAGTCAAACAAATAGCGAAGTCTGGGTAAGTTTTCTTTATTTTTTCGATTAGAGGCCTTCCTTGTTCAAATTCTCCTAATGATGCACAGTGAAACCAAATGCGTTTTACTGAAGGATGGGGAACGAAGCCTTGGGCGATGGTTTTAAAGATGTCTTTTCTGCCGTCTACAAACTGTTTAGCTTTAGTGTTAAACAGTGCAGTTGCCCTTACCCCAATAGCGAAGATGGTCAATGATAGGCGATATAACAGTAATCCTAGCGTCATGTAGGCAAAAATAGAGAAATAATTTAGTAAGCGTCCGATGACACAAACATAAAAGGCCGCAAAAATATGCGGCCTTTACATCTTAATGAAGGTGTTATGTGATTAAATCTTAGTGCTTTGAAAGGTATTCAGCAACCCCTTCTTTGGTAGCCTTCATGGCTTCTTTCCCTTCTTCCCAGTTGGCAGGACATACTTCACCATGTTTTTCAACGTGATGCCATGCATCCACCAAACGGATCATCTCGTCGATGTTTCTACCCAAAGGCAAGTCGTTGATGGTTTCATGTCTTACAATTCCTTCTTTGTCGATCAAGAAAGAACCTCTATACGCTACAGGAGCACCTTCGAAAATAAGGGCGCCGTCTTCGTCATAGTTCCAGTCTCCCGCCAATACTCCGAAATTGTGTGCAATGGTCTTGGCCGTGTCGGCTACTAGTGGGTAAGTTACTCCCTCAATTCCTCCTTGGTCTTTTGGTACATTTAGCCAAGCCAAGTGCGTTTCCTCTGTGTCACATGAGGCACCTACTACCTCAACTCCTCTTTTTTTGAACTCCTCCAATTTCTCTTGGAATGCAAGAATTTCGGTTGGACATACAAAAGTGAAGTCTTTGGGATAGAAGAAGAAAATTACTTCTTTCTTTCCTATAAATTGTTCCAGTGAAAAGCTTTCTACTATTTCCTCGCCATTAATAACTGCGGGGGCATTGAATAATGGTGCTTTTTTTCCTACTAATGACATAATAATTTATAATTTATGGTTGTTGAAAATACTGATTTGATAAACGGTTAAATAATCTCTACATCTCGGTCAGGATCAATTTTTTCCGCATTGATTTGAAGTCGGATGTCCTTTATTTGCATATTCCTAACTTGCTTTTTTTTGAAAAAGTTCTCCAAAAGTTCATTGAGCTCCTCGTTATGATAGTCGATGATTTCTTTGGTGTTAGTACAATAAATGTGATTGTGATAGTCCAAATTGGCATCATAACGCATATTGCCACCATCTGTAGGCACTTTGCTTACGAGCCCAGCTACTACAAACGTATCGAGCGTTTTGTATACGGTAGCCAAAGAAATACTGGGATTGTCAGGTTGTACCTTTTCAAAAATTTTTTCTGCTGAAGGATGATTGGGAATCTGCATCAAAGCATTATAGATAACGATCCGCTGTTGGGTTATTTTTAGCCCTGCCGCTGATAGTTTATTCTTAATGACCTGATATGTCTGCCTTTGTCCTTCCATAGTTGAACTATTCTTAACTGATAATAATTCTTAGTTAAGAATGATGCAAAGCTATGACAGAAAAGAATGGCTTCCAAACAATGTATATTGAAGATCACCGAAAAAACTCTACCGATGGGTTATAGGATTAAGAAATCATGTATAAAAGGAGTAAAAAAACAGTCAGTAATCAATCCACCAGCTTCCTTGTACAGGCCTAAGTCCTACCCCAATTCCTCGCTAAGTTTAGGTTTCTTCGTTGAAAAGTTGCCCATCCCCATTTAGGATTAAAAACATAAAAATATGGACACATTAAGGCTTATGTAAGAATTTATACAACTCTGTCGAGTATTCTTGCTATGAAAGACCTTATTTAGCTGCCTTAAATTTAAATTATGAGAATCTCCATGAAATTAATTAAAATATTGTTCCTAAGCGCTTTAATGGGTCTGCCGCTGGGTTTGATAGCCCAAGGTGATATAGATCGCTACTTGGAAGCAGGTACAGAAGATGCTTCTAAATTATTAAAGGAATATTTGACACCTGCCCTGAATGGATTTGGTTATGGCATCAACAACGGATGGTACAATACGGCCAAAGCGCACAAAACATTAGGCTTCGATCTTACTGTTACAGTCAGTGCTGTCACGGTACCTAGCAGCAAAGAGTTCTTTACTTTCCGCAATAGCGATTATAAGAATATTAGATTGGCCAGCGGAGAAACTGCTCAATTACCCAGTGTTATGGGGCCAAATGTAGAGGGGCCTGAGCTAGAGATCTTAGAAGATGGAGAGGGTCCTAATCGTCAAGTTTTGGCAAGTTTTAGGTCGATCCAAGGTTTAGGACTTAAGGATGAAATTGGCATCAATGCAGTGCCTGCGCCAATGGCGCAATTGGGGATTGGTATTGCTAAAAACACAGACCTAAAACTCCGTTACATTCCTAGAATCGATTTAGGAGGTGATGGAGATATTGGCTTGTTTGGAATAGGGGTTATGCACGATGTAAAGCAGTGGATTCCAGGAATAAAACTTTTGCCTTTTGATCTTTCTGCATTGGTAGGTTATACCAAACTTACAGCCAACTATGACCTTGAAGGAAATATAGCAGGTGAAAATCAAAAGGGTGAATTTAGCGCAACTGGCGTCACCTTTCAAGGAATTATCTCTAAGCAATTCTCCGTCCTGACTTTATACGGAGCACTCGGTTATAATTCTACCAATACCAACGCCAAGATAAAAGGTACATATGAGTTGGAAGACTATGGTACTCTAGAGGATCCTGTAGATCTTTCTTTTGGAGAAGGTAGTATGATGTTGACGGCTGGATTTAGGCTCAAGTTGGCAATATTGACTTTGCATGCAGACTACACTTTGAACAAATATCCTGTAATTACAGCAGGCATAGGTTTCAGTGTGAGATAAAGTCATGCTCATCCTTCAAGGGTTAACAGGTCCTGGTAGTGTTGCTGATGAAAATACTGATAGGTGTTTAATGTTAAGGTGTGTTTCCTTTATCCCCAAGAAAAATAGCATTGAAGCTGACATATCAGGAAGTGCCGGTTTCCGCATCACTTCCTGACGGGGATAAAAAAAGCCTTCTTTTGAGAAAAGAAGGCTTTAGTAAAATGTTAAACAGGTGTATGAATAAATGTGTGTGTTATGTACCTGTATATACCTTGTCTATATAAAAGGTAACCCCATTGCCAAAAATATTTTTTTATTTTTTTACTAACGTCAAAGCCTTAGTAGATGTGTGCTCATTTATCCAATAAGCCTCTTTAGGATATAGCGCATTCCTCAGGGTGTCGTTTGCTACAAAATCCTGCTCTGAGTCTGTTACCACTTGTTGATCGGTGGTATAGCCAAAATAGAGCAGAACCCCCAACACAGAAATTTTTAAAACGAAAACCAAGTTTGATTTCTTCATTACTCTACATCCTGAGCATACAAAAATAGCCTTTAATTTTAATATCTAAAAAAAATCCAAAATAAAATTTATATCGTCTTGTATTGTTCCTTGCTCTTTGGAGAAATAAGGTAAAACAAATAGCTTTGGTAGTTTAAGAATGATTTATAATGAAAAAAGTTTTATTTGTTTGCTTGGGAAATATTTGCAGGTCGCCGGTAGCAGAAGCAATATTTAAAAAGAAGGTGGTTGAAAAAGGAATGGAGGATCAAATATACATTGATTCGGCTGGGACTTCTAATTACCACATAGGAAAGGGTCCTGACACCCGCAGCTATGAGAATGCTTTGTGTAACAATGTCACTATTGACCATAAAGCAAGACAATTGAAAGCTGAGGATTTGGATCGTTTCGATTATATCATCACAATGGATGAAAGCAACTACCATAACACCTTAAGGCTTTCTTCTTCAAAGCAACAGCGTGACAAGGTTTTTATGATGAGAAGTTTTACAGAGAAGGGTTATGAATCAAGTACTGTTCTGGATGTGCCAGATCCATATTATGGGGGTGAGGAGGGATTTCAACATGTATTTGACATATTGGACGAAAGCTGTGAACATCTTCTTAACTTCATCATGAAGTCATAGTTTAGTAGCATGAAAAAAGCCTCTGATTTGACTTTTTATCAAATTGTGTTAGAAGAGAGCCTTCGTAAGCCTGTAAAGGTCTTGGACATCAAAGTCAAATCCGGAGGCTGCATCAGTCACGCTGCAGAAATCGTAACCTCAGAAGGACGCTTTTTTATGAAATGGCTCCAGGCATCTGGCCCCAGTATGTATGCTACAGAGTGGCGCGATCTTTCTCATCTTTATGGAAAGTCTAGTTTAAAAATCCCACAGCCTCTGTACCAAGGAGAGACTCAAGGTCAATATTATTTTGTGATGGAAGCACTCGACGTTGTGACTGATACCTCTGCTTATTGGGAACACCTAGGATTTGGGCTTGCCGAGCTTCACCGTAATACCGCTCCTGAGCACGGCTTAAATTATAATAACTTCATAGGTAGGCTGCCTCAGCGCAATAATACCTATGCCTCATGGCATACATTTTTTGTTGAAGAGCGGTTGAATGTTCAGTTGGAAATGGCCTTGGAAAGGAGATTGGTAGATATCGGCTTTGCAAAAAAGTTTACCCAGATATATCAAAAGATTCCCGAACTTCTTCCAGCTCTGCCACCTTCCCTATTGCATGGAGATTTATGGAGTGGCAATATCCTGGCAACAAAAGGCGACATTGCCGCTTTGATCGACCCTGCCGTCTATTATGGATCTAGAGAAATAGAGTTAGCATTTACATACTTATTTGGTGGGTTTGATGACCGGTTCTATTCAAGTTATCATGAAGCTTTTCCTTTGCCCAGTGGCTTTAGGTCCCGAGTAGATATTTATAACCTCTATCCTCTTATGGTGCATGTGAATATTTTCGGAGTCTCTTATCTAAAGGCAGTTCAGGATACCATCAACCGGTATCAGTGATCCTTATGGCTTTATCAGGGTGTGAAACTACGATTTGGAAGTTGTTTCTCGTCCTTTGTTCGAGTAATATCTTATTGTTTTGGCTAATGCTTTCTATGGTCGTATTGTCGTAATTTTTTACTGTAATAAGCTCTAAGGTTTCATTAAAGTAAATGTCGAAATATGGCTTTAAACTTTCTATCAATGCTGGGACGTTTGCATTTTGGTCTATGCAAATAGAAAAGGAGGTTGCGGAGTTTTGCATGAGGTTAAGCTTGATATTCAACGAGTCCACCACTTGAAATATATGACTTAGGTGGTGTTCATCGACAAAGGAAAGGTCTTTTGTTCTAAAGGACAGCAAGCATTGATTGGGCTTGAAGATAATGGCCGGAGGTAGTTTTTTGGGTGAACAATCGTGAATGCACGTGCCGGCACCTGAGAGATTGCCAAATGGCTTCACCCATAGGGGTATTTTCTTGTTGGCTAGAGGTTTGATGGTTTTAGGATGAATCACTGTAGCACCGTAGTAGGTCATTTCTGCTGCTTCTTGATAGGGTAATTCTGTGTATAGGACTGCTGAGGGCATTCTTTTAGGATCTGCGTTCAGCACGCCTTCAACGTCTTTCCAGATCACGACTTCTTTGGCATCTAGGCAAAAAGCTAAAATGGCCGCACTAAAATCCGATCCTTCTCTACCCAAGGTGGTGGTATTGTTGTTGACATCTGCCCCAATAAAGCCTTGCGTGAGCACCAAGCTTTCATTCAATAATGGTTTAAGCTTCCTTTTTGTATTCAGACAGGTGTACTCCCAATTTACAATGGCTTCACGAAAAGTGCTATCGGTTCTGATCAGCTCACGGGCGTCCATCCATTGACATTTAAGGCCAATGGCGTTCAAGTAATCACTTACAATTCTTGTAGAAGCAAGTTCGCCTAAACTGATGATCCTGTCATAAAGCAAACTGAAATTGTCGTTTGTCAATGTAGTGTTCAAAACTGTTGGAATAGTCTCAAACAGCGCGTTGACGCTATCGGCTGTTTCCTTATTTTCTTTTGGCAATAGTTCCTGAATGATCGATTGGTGGTATTGTTTCAATTTATTCAAAGGAGCCGAATAGGGTTCATCACGGTATGCTTTAAGCAATATTTCTTCCAGTGCATTGGTTGTTTTACCCATTGCCGACACTACTACCAGCAAAGGGCTTTCTTTATAGCGATTTACAATATCAGCCAGATTTATTATAGCCGAAGCATCTTTAACAGAAGCTCCTCCAAATTTGAATACCTTCATATGTTTGCTAATGGATTATCGTCTTTATTGTTTCATTCTTACTAAAAGCCCTACAATCCTCCCTATCTTTGTAGCCTATCATTCAGTTACATTATAAAACGAATATAATGACAAACAACGAATTTGGATTACCGATCGGAACGGCGCTGGACCGTTTCATCAAGCGGAAGCAGGATGATTTTCCCTTTGCTTCTGGAGAACTTTCTCAACTGCTGCGTGATATCGCATTGGCAGGGAAAATTGTCAACAGGGTCATTAATATGGCCGGCCTAGTAGGCATAGCAGGTGCCTATGGGGCACAAAACGTTCAGGGCGAAGAACAGCAAAAATTGGATGTTGTTGCCAATACACGGTTTAAAAGGGCTTTGAAAAACGGAGGAGAAGTCTGTGCCGTGGTATCGGAAGAAGAAGAACAGGTAATTGACTTGGGCAATGATAAAGGACGATATGTCGTTGCCATAGATCCTTTAGATGGCTCTTCTAACATCGACGTGAATGTTTCTATCGGAACTATTTTTTCCATTTACAGAAGGATTACGCCGCCTGGAACGCCTGTTAAAGAGGTGGATATATTGCAAAAGGGCAAGTCACAAGTGGCTGCTGGCTATATTCTTTACGGCTCTTCTACCATGTTGGTCTATACTACAGGTCGCGGCGTGAATGGTTTTACTTATGATGCCACTTTAGGTGAATTTTTCCTATCTCATAGTAATATTAAAATACCCTCTCAAGGATCAATATATTCGATAAACGAAGGACTGTGCCGTAACTTTTCAGGAAATGTAAATGCCTATCTTGATTACTGTAAAGACCAAGGATATAGCGCTCGATACATCGGATCGCTTGTGGCAGACTTCCATAGAAATTTATTTAAGGGAGGTATATACATGTATCCTGCTACCCAAGCTGCACCCAGTGGAAAGTTGCGGTTGCTGTATGAGTGCAATGCGTTGGCCTTTATAGTGGAACAAGCAGGAGGCAAGGCCACCAATGGGCAAGGTGAGCGAATCTTAGACATAGCCGTAAAAGAGCTGCATCAAAGAATTCCCTTATTGATTGGGTCTGGCGAAATGGTAGAAAAGGCAGAATCAATGTCCGACAAAGCCTATGTAAAAGTAGGATAATAGGGAAAGGTTCATCTGTGAGGGAATGGGTAATGCCACCTGTTCCCTTATTTGATGTTCTCAATTTCAGTGACTTTGGTTAGCACTAAAAGTTATGGGAAGAGCCAACACTTATTTTCAGTTTAAACAATTCCGTATAGACCAATCACTAGCAGCTATGAAGGTCTGTACAGAGGCATGTGTTTTTGGTGCTATGGTAGAGGCTGCCGCTCCTCTGCGCATCCTAGACATAGGCACAGGCACGGGCTTGCTCAGCCTTATGGCAGCGCAGAAGTTCTCCTGTCCGATAGATGCTGTTGAAATGGAGGAAGGGGCCTATCGGCAAGCTTTGGCCAATTTTCAAATAAGTCCTTGGTCAGACCGACTTGCTGTATTTCATACCAGCATCCAAGAATTTACGCCTTCCCATCAGTATGACCTAATACTGTGCAATCCTCCTTTTTTCTCTGACCATTTACAATCGCCTTCCAAAGCTAGAAATATGGCGAAGCACAACTCGACACTGTCTCATTCCGATTTGGCAGAGGCTCTCCAAAAACTCCTGAAGGATTCGGGCCAAGCGTATGTGTTGTTTCCACCCTTGGAAGCCAATAGTTTTGATACCGTAGCCGCTGACAAAAAACTATATGCCCAGAAAAGAACCCAACTGCTGCATCATGTCGAAGGGGCTGCGCTGCGCTATATCACTGTTTATGGCACAGAGCCAAAAGAGCATTCCCTTGAGACCTTTGTTATAAAGGACGAATCCGGTGCTTATACCAATGATTTTATCGAAAAGCTAAAGCCGTATTACCTCTATCTTTAAGACAGCGCAATTGTTTCTTCAGTCATTTTTAAGCCCATGCGTTCGAGTTCGCATAAGATAGGGGAATAAATGGGTGATTTAATAGGGATAAGTACTCCAGAATCATTGATTTTTTCTTGCAGTATTAGTTTAGCGGCAATCGCCAAAGGCCATCCAACAGTTTTAGCCATTGCAGTATGATTGTCATCGTCTCCTATGCAGGTTATACTCAATCTCTTTTGCCATAATTTTCCTTCCAAAGCGTATTCAAAAATATGCTGCATGACCACCATGTCTTTGTCACCTGGTTCTAGGGCCCATCTTTGTTCTAGTAAATGAAGCAGTATGGTTGCAGGGCTTGCATTGCTCACACTGATCTTTTCTTCGGAAAAAAGCCCAAGCCAAGTTAGCATCTGAAAGGTCTTGGAGTTTCTTTCGAGCTTGGTATGCGTACAAAAGCTGTTTTCTAAATCCTCATCTTTTTGCTGGTCCAGAAAGGAAGCAACAAAACTGCGGTAGCTCATGCCTTCGCAATAGGGCAGCGTAAAGCTGTCATCGGTCATACCTAATTGCACCAATATATTCCAGGCATGGCAAAATCCAGGATTCCTCAGTGTTCCCCTAATCATAGTATGCACGTTGTCGATCCCATATAAGCTTTTGTATTTAACAGAGTCTCTATTGGGGTATCCTTCAAAATCACCCAGGCCTGTAATATGGACAGCATCGTAGTGGTTGAAAAGCCTATGGTAGGGGATGTATTTGTATTGCCTATTGAACAAAAACTTAGTGATGCCACCTTGTCCTGCAAGCACCACATTGCGAGGGTTCCATGTAAACTTATAGCCCCACGGGTTGGTGCAACTCTCAGGCGAAATCAGCCCTCCAGTATAAGAAAGAAACTTTGTTAACTCGCCACCTTTACTTTTTATTGTCTCGATTTCCCTTAAGGCTGTCATGTGATCCAGTCCAGGATCTAGGCCGCACTCATTGAGCAATATCACCCTGGATTTTTTTGCTGCCTCATCTAATGACCGCATCTCTTCAGACACATACGACGCGGTAAGCATATGCTTGCCGAACTTGAGGCAAGTCTTCGCCAAAAGAGTATGAAATAGAGGAGGCAACATCGATATGACAATATCTGATTGAGCAATTAATGATGTTCTTTTCCCTTCGTCTTCTACGTCCAAGGCTTCTGCCTGGGCACAGTGATATCCATGGATTTTGGCACGTGCTAGTTGTATATCGCTGTCGGCAACAGTAAGCTGCCATGCGTTTTCTTTACACGCTTCCAGTAAGCATTGAATGAGTGAAGTAGCAGACCTTCCTGCACCAACAATTAGTATTTTCTTCATCGTTTTTCCAGGTATTGCGAACGTCGACGGAAGACTGATATCAAAGAATGCCCTAAGTTATAAAGCATCCATGAGGTTGCCAACAACAGGGTTTCTAGACGGGAAATTCCGGGAAATAATCTGTAAAAACATCTTCTTATTTCTAAAACATTACCTGAGCAATATATTGAGGATTTACATCTTATGGCATCCTTTAAAATATTGTAGGTTTAAAAACTCAAAATAAGTCTATTTTGCGAAATGGCAAGACGCTATTAATGAGATTGTTAGCGTCCAATCCAAAGATTGGGTACCATGCCTTAAGGCGAATAATACAAACTTTTCAAGAAAGGTTTGACTGTGGAGAATGGAACTCAGCAGGTTTGATTTATGATACGAATAAACGATCCGGAGTAATAAATCATAAGAAAGCTACAGTTGGGGGAAGATAAGTATTAGGTCTAATCCAATAAAAAAAACCAACTATGATAAAAAATTTTATAAAACGATTTACGTACGCAGCATGCAGGAAATAGAAATCTCTGATGTAAGAAAGCTAACCGAGGCTGTAAAGGAGAAATACAATTACGATTTTACCAATTATGCCATGTCTTCTTTTAGGAGAAGAATTATGAGAGTGGTCGAATTGTATAATTTTAGTTCTGTTGATGAACTAATCAGAAGGATCAAGGAAGATCCTAAATTCTTCGAGGAGTTTGTTTCTGAGATTACTGTTAATGTCACGGAGATGTTCAGGGACCCCTCTTTTTGGCGGGAGCTAAGAGACCACATCATTCCCAATATACTCCTCAACCATCAATCTGTAAGCATCTGGCATGCGGGCTGTTCTTCAGGAGAAGAAGTTTTCTCGATGGCCATTCTTTTAAAGGAAATGGGCATCCTGGAAAAGTCTAAGATCATAGCTACTGACATGGACAAAAGCATTCTCGAAAAGGCAAAAGCAGGAAAGTATGCGCTGAAAAACATGGAGCTGAACGAGAAAAACTATATACGTTACCAAGGCACTAAAACTTTAGCCGATTATTATAAAGTAGAAAATGGAAAGGCGGTGATGGATCCGTCGTTGGTAAAGCATGTGTCTTTCAGGGAGCATGATTTAGTGAAAGGGATAGTCTTTAACAAATTCGATTTGGTGTTGTGCCGCAATGTGATGATTTATTTCAATCAGACCTTACAAAATGAGGTGTTGAAGAAGCTGCATGAAAGCATGTTTAGATACGGTTATTTAGCCATAGGCTCCAAAGAGTCTCTGATCTGGTGCGAAATAGCCAACAAGTTCATTGTGGTAAACAATGAAGAGAAGATTTATAAAAAGCTTAAGGACTAGAAGAGGAAGGCGGCTCTATGAGTAAGTTCAATTTAAATAATGCTTTCAAGGTGGTAGTGATCGGAGGATCGGCTGGAAGCTTTCAGGGGATCACCAAGATTCTCTCGCAGATTCCAGAAGACTTTGAGTTGCCTATTGTGCTTTGTCTTCACAGGCTTAAGCACGTGAGGAATGGATTTGTGGAGGCGTTGTCTATCAAGAGTACTACGCCAGTGTTGGAGCCACATGATAAGGAAAGTATTAAGAAGCGAAAAGTATATTTGGCACCATCGAATTACCACCTGTCACTAGAGCTGGGCAATACATTCTCGCTATCGACAGAGCCTATGGTCAATAATTCTAGGCCAGCGATCGATATCACCCTTGAGACAGCGGCCTATGCTTATCGGAACAAGGTGATAGGCATACTGCTATCGGGAGCCAATAGAGATGGGGCAATGGGAATGAAGAAAATCAAGGACAAAGGAGGGCTCACAATTGTGCAGGATCCCTCGGAGTGCATGATCGATACTATGCCTACAGCTGCATTGGCGCTTACACCTGTCGACTATACCTTGAAAATAGATCAGATCATCGAGTTCTTAAATGAACTTAATAAACTATACAAATAGAATTATGGGAGTTAAACTTAATTTCTTAAATGTTATCCTGGTGCTCCTCTTTCTTTTGGGGATTATCATATCGGCATTTATGCTGTACAATCTACCGAGTAGTTTATTGAAAGAAACAACCGTCATCGCTATCGAGGATGTACCTGCGTTGCTTCCTGTGTTGTCGAGAGTAAATCTGGCAGTAGGCAGCACACTTGGACTCGGCTTTGCCGCTATACTGGCTTTGTTGTTTTCTCGGAGAAAGGTAGAGACGGGTACGGTTCACACAAAGAAGCTAAATAATAGAGACGAAACTAATAAGGAGGATACAGGTGAAACTGTAGAGGTCTTCAATTTCGATACAAAAGTATATGAAGAAATATTTGCCAATAAGAAGCTAACTACTGAAGAGGTTGCTAATCAAGTGCTTGCTATTTTGTGCAAGCAAATCGAAGCCAGTCAAGGGGCTGTATATTTTGCTTATAAAACAGCAGGGAAAAGGACATTGGAGCTAAAAGCCTCATATGCTTATGTGATTGGCGATAGTGAGAAAATACAATATGAGTTTGGAGAAGGGCTAGTAGGTCAGGTAGCTAAGACAGGCAAAGCTGCCCATATCAAAGATGTGCCAGAAGGCTATATAGAAATATTCTCTGGATTAGGACATAGTAAGCCTGGTGAGCTGCTTATCCTTCCATTGAGAGATGGCAAGGAAATATTGGCTGTGGGGGAAATAGCAACTTTTAAACCTTTCTCGAAAGCCGATGTAAAAGCTGCCGAACAGGTATTTGGTTTGTTCAGCGCTCATATTATGTCAAACAAAACACCTAAGGCAGGTGGTAAATGATTATACCAGAATAGAACAATCGAATAGCGATAAAACCTATTAAACATGTTTAAAAATATAAATATCGGTGGCAAGATTACCGGCCTAGTATTAGGAGTGGTAATTCTTACTGTTTTGACGATAAGTTTGATTGCCTATTTCTTTAGCAAAAGTGCTATGGAAGACCGGCATTTTGAGAGCATGAGCATCTTGGCGGAGCTGAAAAAGGAAAAATTGCAGGAATATTTTTCTAAAATAGAAGCGGATGCCAAGGCTATCAACAGCCTATCGACCATAAAAGAAGGCATGAGTGTAAGACGAAGCAGTGCTGGTATGGACGACATGGATATGATGGGCTTAGGCTTTGATGATGAGCCTTCTTTGGACATGCTCGGTGATAGTATGCTAGAAGATGATCTTATGGGAGATGGCGATGATGCCAGTGTTGACTTTCATTCAGAGTTGACCATGTTCCGTAACAAAGAAGACATCAAGCATATTTATCTTACCGATCTAAAAGGGCTTATCAAGTATAGCAATAATCTAGACAACGAAGATTTCAGTGAAGGAAAAGTGTTCCCTTACCTTAATGGAAGGGTTATTTCAGAAGGGAAAAAGGGTACGTATTTCAGTGACATTATAGGCTCAGGTGACAGCACTTTCCTGTTTATGTCTGCGCCTATAACAGATGAGAATAACAATAACATTGGATTGGTCGTGTTCGAACTAGAACTGGAATTCTTGAAGACTACCCTTCAGGTTAATGAATTAGGGGATGATGGAGAATTGCTATTGGTCAGAAAAACTGACAATGGACAAATCGTCTTTATTAATGATCCAAAGCATAAAGTTTCACCTTCTACTATTCGTGACAACCTAAGAAACTCTTCTGCTTTTCATCTTGCTAGTGAAGGCCAAGAAGGTATTGGCATCTTGACTGACTACAAAGGGGAGAAAACATTGGCAGCCTACAGGACAATTCCCGCCACAGGTTGGGGGCTTGTAGTGCAACTCGATACCTCTGCCATTGCCTCTGTAGCCAATCAGTTATTCCTACAGTTTTTTATAGCTGGACTCATCATTATCATATTTGCTTTAGTTGTGTCCATCATCTTTTCAAGGATCCTTACTATGCCTTTGGTTTCCTTAAAAGAAGCCATTGGTTCATTGGGCAATGGGATGCTTCCGGAAAAAGTAGAGGCAGAAAGCAACGATGAATTTGGTAAGATGGCTGTGGCGACCAATAACTTGGTGCAGGCACTTAGGCGTACGGCTGACTTTGCGCAGCGAATTGGACAGAGGGAATTTGAAACAGATTTTAAACCGCTCAGTGATGAAGATGCTTTGGGTAATGCCCTCATCTCGATGCGCGACAGCATACAGGAAGCAGAGCGAAGCGATAAAGAGCGTAACTGGATTGTTACAGGTGTAGCTGAAATAGGGGAAATATTAAGGGCACACAATGATCTTGAATCGTTGGGAGATGATGTGATTGAATATGTGACCAATAAGATAGGGGCTATTCAGGGAGCTTTTTACGTAGTCAATGACGATGACAAAGATGATGTGTTCATCGAAATAAAGGCAAGTTACGCTTATAACAAGAAGAAGCACCTCAAAGGTAGGTTCAAGTTTGCCGAAGGCCTTGTCGGCCAAGCGGCTATTGAGCAGGATACGCTCCTTAGGACTGAAATCCCCAGAGATTATGTATCTATCACTTCTGGACTTATTGGAGAAAGAAGGCCAGAGTGCATATTGATTGTTCCGCTCATTACCAACGAAGAAGTGTATGGAGTGCTTGAGTTTGCTGGTTTCGGCAAGTTCGACTCTAGCCAAGTGAAATTTGTTCAGGAGATCAGCTTGATTACAGCTCGTACGGTGTTTAATATCAAAGTAAACGAACGTACAAGAAATCTTTTGAGTGAATCACAAAAGATGAGCCATGAGCTACAGATCCAGCAGGAAGAGTTGAGGCAGAACGCCGAAGAAATGGCAGCCACACAAGAGGAGCTGAAGCGAACCAACCAACAGCTAGAAGAACGTATTGAAGAGGTAAATCATACGCAGAAGAGGATGCAGGTATTGCTTGAAAATGCTTCTGAGGTAATTACAATCTATGAAGAAGATAGAACTGTCAGGTACATAAGCCCGTCAGTAGAGAGGATCTTGGGTTATTCCGCTACCGATCTTATAGGTCAGAATGATCTATCACATGTAGATGAAGAACACAAGGGTGTATTCGAAAATATGTTCGATCAACTGATAGAGAACCCATTCCAGCCTGTTACCATCCAGTATGTGTACCATAGGAAGGATGGTGGAACTATCTGGCTGGAAGCGACAGGAAAGAACATGCTTCAGGATCCGGCCATAAAGGGAATTATCCTTAACTCAAGAGATATCACCGAAAGAAGAAGAGCCGAACAAGAGGAGCGTATGAGAAGCCAGATGCAAGCGCTTTCTGAAAATTCGATTGACCTTATTACCCGTTTAAACCATGAAGGGGAGGTATTCTATATCAACCCTATGATTGAGGAGTATACAGGCAACAAGCCGGAGCATTTCCTTAATAAAAACATTGCTGAGGCTGAAATCAACGAAGGCGTGGCGGGCCAATGGCTTGAAGTATTGGAGCAGGTAAAGGAGAAGAAAGAAAAAGTAGCTAAAGAAATGGATTTCCCATCTATTATGGGAGACAGGGTCATGCAACTAAATGCTATTCCTGAGTATAACGAGGACGCTTCTATGATAGAATCTGTTCTATTGGTATCGCATGATATCACTTCACGAAAGCTGATAGAACTTGAGATTCAGACCAAAAACAAGAAAATCACAGAAAGTATCAACTACGCCAAGAGGATACAGGGAGCGATCTTGCCAAACAACAAGATCATCCATCAGATGCTGCCAGATTCTTTCATCATGTACAAGGCAAAGGATGTGGTGAGTGGCGACTTCCCGTGGTACATGCCTATGGGGGATGATATATTTATTGCCGCTGTAGATTGTACTGGTCATGGGGTGCCTGGTGCATTAATATCCCTAATCGGGTATTTCTTGCTTAACGATATTGTCCGCAGTAGGAGGATCACCGATCCGGGAATAATTCTCGATCAACTTGATGAAGGTGTTACCCAAACTTTGAGACAAGACAGAGATGAGTCTCAGACTAAGGACGGAATGGACATAGCCCTCTGTAAAATCAACTTGAAGAAGGGAGAGGTAGAATATGCGGGTGCTCACCGGCCACTTTACACCATTACCGCTTCCGGTGAGTTCAATGAGATAAAAGGCAATAAATTCCCAATTGGTGGAGGTATCTACAGAAACCAAACTCAGTTTACTAATACTAAAATTAAGGTGAATAAAGGAGATTCAATATTCTTCTGTTCTGATGGTTTCCCTGACCAGTTTGGTGGGCCTGACAACCGTAAGTTTGGGCCTAAAAATACACGGAAATTGATTATGGAAAACCATAAATTGCCCATGAATGAAGTGCAAAAAGTAATAGAAGATGCTTGGGAGGGATGGAAAGGCGACTATAAGCAGACCGATGACGTGCTTATGATCGGCATAAAGTTCTAAAATAAGTGAAAATAATACTTGAACAATAAATAGTAATAATTGAATATTTTATTTGACTCATTTTGTCAATATTTGACTGTAAAATTTTGTCACAACTCTAAATTTCTATAAAGGCAAAACGTATGAAGTATATTTATGAACTGCATAAGACTATGCTCGCCAAAAACCTGATTTTGGTGTATGAGGGGGAGTTTACTCAGGAAATCACCAAGTCAGTCTTAGCCATGGCCGAAAGAAACATGGACTCCATGGGGGAAGAATCATCTATCAAAAGAAAGGTCTTTAATGTGATGGTGGAATGTCTCCAGAATATAGTAAGACATGGAGAAGATTACAATCCTACGGATGATAAAAAGCAAACAGCGATCTTTATGATAGGAAAGATGGATGATGAATATGTCATCACATCTGGAAATCCTGTAACAAAAGAGGCTGCAAATACGCTAAAAGAAAAACTAGATAAGATAAACTCTCTAGACAAAGAAGGCCTAAAGGCTCTTTACAAGGAAATTATTAAAGGAACGGAAATTTCTGAAAAAGGAGGTGCAGGACTAGGGTTTGTTGACATGGCCCGAAAGTCTGGTCGGAAACTAGAGTATGATTTTCACGAGATGAATGATGAACACGCATTCTTCTCATTGAAAACCACTATATCTAGAGTATAAGAAAATAATAGTAACAACTACCCAATAGCGAATAAAATATAAATATATGGAAATCCTAAATTTGGAGGGTACCGAAGATACTCCTAAAATATTATTAGATAAAAGCAATGGCATCTTTGAGATCTCTGGAAGGTCACTTCCTGAAGATTCGGCCGAATTTTATCAGCCTATTATTCAGTGGCTGGATGATTATGCTGCAGATCCAAACCCTTCTACAGAGTTTGTTTTTAAATTGGAATATTTCAACACTGCATCTTCTAAGCTTATTTTGGATGTCTTGTCGAAGTTGGAAGAGATCCCAGGGATAAAAGTGAACTGGTATTTTCACGAAGACGACGAAGACATGGAAGAGGCAGGCGAGGAGTTTTCTGAGCTGGTTGATATCGAGTTCGAATTTAAAACCTATTAATCTGTTGGGAAACGCTTTCCGGAAGGAGAAGCATATCTAAGATTACCTCTATAACAAACCGATTTAACCTAGCTTATACGGCAGCGCCCCTGAAGGAAACTGATACTAATGAGGATTGAGAATTATATCCTTAGCACTTGATTCTTAAATGGTTAAAAGAATGCTGATGTATGGCAACAGGAAAGTTACGCCCTAAATTTTCCTATGAAAATTTAGAAATGATAAGCGATGAGTGAAGAAATATTAAAAGCATTAACCCAATTATTTGCGATCATCACCAAACAAGATGGTGGGGTGACCGAAAAGGAGCGGGAATTTGTCATCAAGTTCTTTCAGCAAGAGCTTGACCAAGATTCCGTGAAGGAATACCTCTTGTTGTATGATGAGTATGTGGGCTATAATAAGGAGGAAAATGCAGAAGGGGAAAAGAAACAAAAGAAGCTTACGTCGGTCCGTGATTCGGTAAAAACACTCGCAATCTGCCGGAAAATCAACAAAACCTTGACCCAAAAGCAAAAGGTTATTGTTTTGATCAAACTATTCGAGCTGGTATGTTCCGACAAGAACTTCACGCCGCAGCGAATGGAAATTATCGATACAGTAGCGACCACGTTCAACATCGATAAAGAAGAATATAAATTAATAGAAACCTTCGTGATAAAAGAAGGTTTTGCCATTTTAGAGTATGATAATCTGCTAACTGCCAACCAATATGAGAAGGATCCGCAGGACGGTAGGCATCTGCAGGTAGATATCAATGGGGAAATCGTCTTTATGAAGGTGCCCAGTGTGGATATGTACTTTGTAAAGTACATTGGGAAAGACGAAATTGTCCTGAACGGCTTTATTATGAAGAGTCTTCAGGTGTACCTTTTCTCCCACGGCAGTACCATCAAGACACCTAAGGGCGCCGCACTTTATTATAGCGATCTCATTCGGAACTTTATTGATGACACTGAGACTAATAAGATTTCCTTTAACGCTAATCAGCTGGAATTTCGTTTTCCAAATGGTGCTATAGGGTTGCGAAACATTAATATAAGTGAGGGCCCCGGAAAGCTTATTGGTATTATGGGGGCCAGTGGTGCGGGAAAAACCACATTGCTCAATGTGTTGGCGGGTATAGAAACACCTTCCCAAGGTGAGATTCTCATCAATGGATTTAACATACACACTCAAAAGGAGGAGATTGAGGGGGTAATTGGCTATGTGTCGCAAGACGACTTGTTGATTGAGGAGCTTACGGTTTATCAAAACCTGTACTATAATGCGAAGCTTTGCTTTGCCGATATGGACGAGGAAGCTTTGGATAAGAGGGTATTGGAAGTACTCAGCAGTCTTGGCCTCGAGCAAAGGAAGGACCTTAGGGTTGGAAACGCCTTGGACAAGACCATTAGTGGTGGCCAACGCAAGCGACTCAATATTGCTTTGGAATTGATTCGTGAGCCAGCGGTGATGTTTGTAGATGAGCCTACTTCGGGTCTTTCTTCCAGAGATTCAGAGAATGTAATAGATCTTTTAAAAGAGCTTTCGCTAAAAGGTAAGTTGATATTTGTGGTCATCCACCAGCCATCGTCAGACATTTATAAGATGTTTGACAAGATGTTTATCATGGACACAGGTGGTTACCCTATTTTCTATGGGCACCCGGTAGAGGCAGTCACTTATTTCAAACGGGCCACCAATCAGGTGGACAGCGAAAAAGGACAATGCTCACTTTGCGGTAATGTCAACCCTGAGCAAATCTTCAATATTATTGAAGCCAATGTTGTAGATGAGTATGGCCAGTTTACTAACAAACGTAAAGTCAATCCACAGCAGTGGCATGATCTATTTAATGAAAGCTTTAAGCTTGTGAAGCATGAGGATGTAAAAGAAGCGCCTCCTCAGGCCCTTAACATCCCATCAAAAATCAAGCAGGCTTATATCTTCGTCACCCGCGACATGTTGTCAAAGGTGAGCAACAAACAGTATTTGCTTATCAACCTCTTAGAGGCGCCATTGTTGGCATTAATTCTTGCTTTTATAATCCGCTATAAGAGCTCTCCTAATAGCGACGAATATTTGTTCAGGTTCAATGAGAACATCCCTGCTTATATCATGATGAGCATTGTGGTAGCCTTGTTTATGGGGTTGTCCGTGAGTGCGGAGGAAATTATAAGAGATCGGAAGATTCTTAAAAGGGAATCTTTCCTGAACTTGAGCTGGAGCAGCTATCTTACATCAAAGTTGGTGATTCTGTTCCTGTTGTCGGCCATTCAGACTTTGTCTTTTGTTATAATAGGGAACCTTATTCTGGAGATCAAATCCATGACATTGAGTTTCTGGCTGGTATTGTTCACAGTCTCCTGCTTTGCCAACGTACTAGGCCTCAATGTGTCCTCCGCTTTCAATTCTGCTGTAACGGTATATATTCTCATCCCTCTGCTGCTCATTCCTCAAATGATCTTGAGTGGGCTTATGTTCCCATTCGACAAGCTAAATAATCTTATCAGTACCAAAGGCGAGGTGCCTGTTCTTGCTGACATGATGGCTTCCCGTTGGGCATACGAAGCCATGGTGGTGGATCAATTTAGCAGCAACGACTTTGAGGCGCCATTCTTCAATACTGAGGCCGAAGAAAGGATGTCGGACTTTAAAGCCACCTATTGGGTGCCTAAGCTGGAAGAGAAAGTTCAGTATGTTTTCTCTAACTATACTACTGATGATGATTCTATAGCACAGTTGGTCGACCAAGACTTGCGGTTGCTGCAAAAAGAGTTGGACAAGGAATCCTTCAAAGAGGGATTGGAGGATCTTGATTTGACATCGGGGCTAGTGAGAGAAGCCCTCACACCTGAAACTGAGAAAACTCTCCGAGCTTATCTAAAGAATACAGAGACATTCTATAGAAGGAAATTCAACGAAGCCGTACTCACCAAAGAGAAAATGATTTACTTCTTTCAAGATGAGTATGATTTCGACTACAACGAGATGAAAAACAAGTATCATAATGAAAGTTTGTATGATCTGGTGAGGAATATAAGTGTGAAGGATCGGATAATTGAATTCGAAGGAAGGCTAATTCAGCAGCTAGATCCGATATTTGCTATTCCTGGTCCACCCAAGCATTTATTAGATTACCGTGCGCATTTCTTGGCACCACAGAAGCATTTCCTAAACCAATATTTCTCTACCTATTACTTTAATATTGCCGTGATATGGTTCATGACGATGGCGTTGTTCATTATGCTATACTTTGAGGTGTTTAGCAAACTGGTCAATAAAATGGGGAAAATAAATCTATTCAAATTAAAGTAGGAGATGAATAATTGGCATTGAAAGCCTTAGAATAACTAGTACAGTGTACCAATGTAATATATTATAAACAAGTATATTTTTATCAGATAGTTGAATGTATATTTTTGTTATAAATAATGTTAATCGTATGAACAAAGTTTATATAGGGCTAATACTGCTTTTGTCCTTTGCTTGTAACTCAAAAAAGCCAAGCGAACAGGCCTTCCAAGAAAGCATGAAGGATGTGACAAGCCATGCGCCTGCAATTTCTCAGGAAGTGCTTTCGGATATTATTCAGCAGATACCTTCTCCTTTGGAAATATCTGTTTTGTTGAAAGAGTCTGGAACAAATTATGATAAGGGGATGTTGAATGGGGCCGACAAGGTTTCGGACTACAACAGCAACTTTTCTAAGGCGCTCAATTTGGGTATTTATGGAACGGACCTTGGTTATGCCAACATATATGAGCAAAACCAAGATGCGCTATTCTATTTAAATGCTATCCGAAGATTGGCAGAGGGATTGAGTATCGGGCAGTTCTTTGACTTTACTACGATCTCTCGCCTGGCGACTAACAGTAAAAACCTAGATTCATTGTTATTGATAACTACTCGTAATTTCAATAATATCAATAGTTACTTACAGCAGCAGGAAAGGGCTAATTTAAGTATCCTTATACTAGCAGGTGGATGGCTTGAAGCACTGCATATATCCAACCAGGTGTTGCAAAAGAATCCTGACAACATTGAGTTGAGGGAGAAAGTGGGAGAGCAAAAAATCATATTAGAAAATATCATGCTCTTGCTTTCTTACTATGAACAATCAGATCCCAATATATCTGAGCTCAAGGAAAAGATGACGCCTCTTCAAGAAGTATTTAATAAGGTAAAAATTGCCTATACGTATGAAGAATCGACTTTCGAAGAAGTGAACGGTGTTCTAATGATCAAGGATAATAGCTCTAGCTCCATCCAGATCAATGATGAGAATATTGCCGACATTAACAGCATAACCAAGTCTATCAGAAGTAGTATTATAAATTAACACGACATCTTCTATATATATGAAAAAGATAATCATAACATTAAGCCTAATTGCCTTAATTATCGCCGTAGCACCTGAGTCGAAGTCTCAATGTGATGCAGAAAAATACACTGAGATGTGTATTCCAAAACTAATGGACGGCTTTAATTTTGTAAAAAGCTATAAGGTAAATGGTGAGGAAGGCAATAAAAGTAAAATCGAATACTCCTATGTGTTTGCAAAGGGTACGCAGTACTATATCAACCTTTGCAATGATGGAGAAGATACCGACGGGATAATTGTTAATATTTATGATTCTAATAGGAAGCAAGTAGCTACTAGTTATGCCAATGGAAACTATTACCCTGGCATTATTTATCCATGTAACGCTACTGGTATCTATTACATTACCTATACTTTTAAAGACTCCCAGAACCATTGCGGAGGCTCTGTTCTAGGCTTTAAAAGGTAGTTGTCAAAACTTTACTTGATGCAAGGCAAGGGTTTTTATCCTTGCCTTTTTGTGTTTGCAAGAATGTATCTTTGGAGAACATCTTTCTGCTCGGTGAGTTCTCCTTATTTAAGGTTGCTGAAAAAGTACAACAATGAAATAGGCAAACCAAAACAATTTAAGGTCAACAAGCCTTTTGATGCGTTTTTCAGCAGGCTCTTATTTAGCATATTTATAATGGAAGTCAGGTCTATTACTTTTGATTTCAAGGCACGCTATTTTCTTATCGGGAAGCCATCTCCCACAACTAAGTATGTTTGGCTCATATGCCATGGCTACGGACAACTTGCTGAGTATTTTGCACGTAACTTCAACCTTTTAGATGATGGGCAGCATGTAGTGATAGCTCCTGAAGGGCTTTCCCACTTTTACCTGCAAGGTTTCTCTGGTAGAGTGGGCGCCTCATGGATGACGAAAGAGGATCGTGAGACCGATATCCGTAACTATTGCCACTACCTAGAGGAAGTAGTGAAATCGGTTTTTGATATAGTGGGGGAACATGTGTCTTTTACTGTTTTTGGCTTTTCTCAAGGCGCTGTGACAGCTTCTCGCTGGGTTGCTACTACAGGTGTACCTATTGATCGCATGATTTTGTGGGGCGGTGGATTGCCCAAGGACTTGAACTTCTCTAGCTTTAAAAAAGCACTAGCAAAAAGCAAATGCTATATGGTATACGGGCGAAATGATTCCTTCATTAACGAGACAGCATTGGAAGAACAGGCCTTATTGTTTCGAACAGCTGGTTTGACTTACGAAACGGTCATGTTTGATGGGGGACATGAAATAGATATCGACGTTCTTAAAAGGTTTACTCCATAGATATTAGGAGCGATGCGCTATTGTTGCACTAGCCTGTGCGGTTGGGAGCAGCAACAAGTCGGCAATGTTTACATGGGCAGGTCGTGACAGCACAAAAGCGATCACCTCAGCAACATCCAAGGCTGTAAGTGGCTTCAAGCCTTCATACACCTTGCGGGCTTTTTCAGCATCTCCTTTAAAGCGAACCAATGAAAATTCAGTTTCTACCATTCCGGGATTAATGGCAGTTACTTTGATATTATGTGCGTTCAGGTCTATTCTCATTCCTTGAGTTAACGCATCTACTGCGTATTTGGAGGCACAATAGACATTGCCCTGTGGATAAACTTCCTTGCCAGCAATGGAGCCTATATTGATTATATGTCCAGCACCTTTATTGATCATTTGTGGTATAATTACCCTTGACACATACAGGAGCCCTTTTACGTTGGTGTCTATCATGGCTTCCCAGTCATCTACATTTCCTGTGTGTATTGCATCTAGGCCATGAGCATTTCCAGCATTGTTGATAAGGATGTCAACTTGCTTCCAAGCTTCAGGTAAGCTTGCAAAGGCTTCTTCTACAGCATCTCGATATTGTACATCAAATGTGCGGGTGATAATGCTATCACTATCTTTTCCCAAAGCCTCTTGTAAAGCTTCCAAACGATCGGTTCTTCGTCCACATAGCACAAGCTTATACCCTTCTTCGCTCAGTACTTTAGCGGTGGCTTCTCCTATTCCCGATGTTGCTCCTGTGATGAATGCAATTTTTTGTTTCTGCTCTGCCATGAAGTCGATTAATCTGAAAACTGTAAGAATAATGTAACCGTGTTCATGCTTACTCTTTCTAAGCCCAGGTCATACATGTTGTCATGTTTAGCCAAATTCGTTAGGCCTTTTGAGAATCTAATCTCAGGAGAGAACTTAAAGAACTGATTGTATATGTCTACCCCAAAGCCAAACTCTACGGCGACGTTTGTGTCTTTTAATCCCAGTTTTTCACCTCCTTCTTGATTGTTTTTTCCCTTCGCTTCAAAAGACGGGTTGATACCTCCAATAAAATACATTCGGGCATTTCCCCTTCTTTCAGATTTATATTTTAACATGAGTGGGAACTCTATTTGGGTTGCTTCCAGGATCTGGCTGCCGTTAGCACTAGGCTCGGCGTAACTGTATGCTATTTCATGCTCGTAAAATACGACTTGCGGGAGAAAGCGTAAGTCAAAATACTCTGTCAGCCTCAAGTTGAGGATAAAGCCTAACGAGAAACCTGGGCGGTACTTCGACTCAATCGCTGTTACTGAATCCATATTAGGGATGGGCGACATCAGAGAGTCTGTAAAGGCTGGAGAATACCTTATCTTATATCCTGATATATGCCCTCCGATAAGAAAGCCATAGTTTAGCCACCTTTCATCGGAATTAGGAAGATTTATTGTTTTGATCTTTTGTGCTTGAGCGTCCATTGCAGATAAGCACAAATAAAAAAATAAGGCGGCTATTATTCCTTTTGTCCTATGTATATGGAACTTATGCCAAATGCTAATTTTTTGCATCGTGTTTGTTTAAATCCTACCTTTTCTAAAATTTCCAAAAATTGTTTGCCATAAGGAAACTGTTGAACTGATTCAGGTAAATAGGTATATGCAGATTTGTCTTTTGATATCAATTTCCCTATTACAGGCAGCACAGACTTGAAGTAAAAATTATAGCCTTGTTTTAAGGGGAATGTTTCAGGTTTGGAAAACTCTACAATCACTGTAGTGCCACCAGGTTTCAATACCCTGTACATATCTTTCAACCCTGCTTCAAGATTTTCAAAATTCCTTACACCAAAGGAAACGATAACGGCGTCGAACTTATTATCCTCAAACAAGAGCTTTTCGGAATCGCCAATTTGCAAATCAATTTTATCTTCGAGGCCTTTTTTCTTGATTTTTTCTTTTCCTATGGCCAGCATTCCTTCAGATATATCAATCCCTATGACTTGGTCGGGGTTTAATGCCAATGCTTCAATGGCAAAATCTCCAGTACCTGTGGCGATGTCTAGGATTAATTTGGGTTTATAAGGCTTCAGCATTTTAATAGCCTTCTTTCGCCACAGAATGTCAATACCTAAGCTGAGTAAATGATTGAGCAGGTCATAGCGTTTGCTAATGTTGTTGAACATCTCTGCTATTTGCTCCTTTTTTCCTTGAGGCTTTTCTTTGTACGGCACTAGTGTCATAATGGGCATGTGAGTTATCGTGCAGCTGACTTCTAAAATTGCGGCAATCATATAAGTGCGACTTTCGGTCATATGAAGCACAGAACCTTAGAGGTGTTTTGCTCGAGCTTAGAATCCTAACTGCAATATTAAGGCTTTTTTGAAGAGGCTAGTTAATGGCTAGTCAAATTTTATGGAAGATAATGAACAGAAAGTGCTAATAGCACCCTGATTTTGCTTGAGAGTGCAATACAGCGTTCTAATGAGGGAACTTTTAAAAAGCAAATAGTGCTGAGAACTCTCAGCACTATTCATCGGTTTTGCCCATGACTGGGCTAAAATCTCCTATTATTCTAAATTCTACCCTGCGGTTAAGCTCCCTGCCGTCTATTTCATTGTCATTGCTCGCTAGTGGTCTTGAGTCTCCGTACCCTTTGGCAATCAATCTTCTTTCATCTATCCCTTTATTTATCAAGTACTCCACTACTGCGTTGGCGCGCTTTCTGGAAAGCCATAGATTGTAATTTTTCCTTCCAATATTATCCGTATGGCCAGAGATTTCTACTTGTATCTTCTCGTTAACCGACATCAATTGCTCCAGCTTATTCAATTCATCGTAGGAATTGATTTTAAAAGTTGCCTTGTCAAAATCAAAGTAGATATTTCTGAGGACAGACTGGTAGCCGGTTTTCAGTCTTTCCATTTCTATGTTTCGCTTTATTTCCAATGGATTGGCTTGGGCTGCCGGCAGTTTCATTTTGAAATTCTTAAACATATATCCATTTCGCTCTGCGGACAGCATGTATTCTGTTTCCTTTTCTTCGGTAACTTGCATTTGATATATGCCTGTTGCCAATTTCTTTATGCCGACCACCACATTGTCTGAAGCTCTACGAAGTCTCACCGATGCGTCTAACGGCTCTCCTGTTTCATAATCCTCAAGATTTATAATGAGCGTTACTGGTTGCAGCGATTTTTTCGGTTCTTCAGGCTCGGCCTCTGGTACAGGTTCTTGTTTCGGTTCTTTAGCGGCTATTGCTACATCTGGGTTTTTGGGTTCGTTATCTCTTCGGATGTCTTCTTTTGCACTGGCTTGTCTTTCTATATTATCCTCAAGATCCGGTATGGTCACCATATAGATATCCGTATATCCCATACCGTCGGAACGTACAGAGGCATAATAACCGCGCTTGCCGTCTTTCGTGCTCACAAAATATATGTCATTGTCAGGGGTATTGATAGGGTAGCCTAGGTTCACGGGCGTTGTCCATTCATGAGCCACGCTATCGTATTCAGATTTGAAGATGTCATGGCCTCCCATGCCTTTGTGGCCCATGCTGCTAAAGTAGAGTGTCTTGCCGTCATAGTCGATGAAAGGGCCTTCCTCATCAAATTCGGTATTGATGACAGGGCCTAGGTTTTTGGATTTTCCCCAATTGCCTCTTTTGTCTTTCTCGCTTACATAGATATCGATGCCGCCATACCCGCCAGGTCTGTTACTAGCAAAGAAAAGCAACTGTCTATCGGGAGAAATAGAGACAGAGTTTTCCATGAAACTGGAGTTGATCGCATCGCTCAAGGGAACGGGAGGACTCCATACACCATTTTTTTGTTCTGATACAAGGATATCCCCTTCGTTTTCGTCACTATAAATATATAGCTGTTGTCCATCAGCAGAAAGTGCTAGGTTGGAATCGTGAGATGAAGTGTTGATCACATTTCCTATGTTTTCGGCTTTGGTCCATTTGCCATCAATTTTTTTCGAGATGAATATATCTTCAAAAGGGATGTTGTCCACGTCCACGTTCTCATTCAAGTTCCCTTCCTTCCGACGGGAAGTAAAAATCATGATGGTTTCGTCCTCATTTAAAACAGGGGCGTAATCTCTCCATTCGGAATTGATTTCTGGCCCTAAGTTGACGATAGAAAAATGGGCAGGATTGGCAATGAATTCCAAGCCGTTTTCGCATTCTGTGATTCTCCTCTGCACCTCGCTCAGCGCTACCTTATCCGATCCCCGATAGTTCTTGTCGCTCATGGTTTTGGCTTCATACATGCGATAATAACGCAAGGCGTTTTCAAAGTCCATTCCTAAATGATAGCCTCGACCGATCAGGTAAGTGATGTCATAACGGTAGTTGGGGTCTAGCTCGTACACCCTTTCCAAATAGCGAGAAGATCTGTCTTTGTTAACGGTTTCAAGGTATAACCTACCAGCCATAAAGTTTGCCCTGATATTGTCCGGATCTAGGTCTGCAGCTTGAACGAAGTAGTCTCTTGCAATCTCAATCGCTGCACCTTGTTCTTGATAAATTTGCTCGGCGAGCTCTAGATATGTATTGGCCAGCTCTTTACTATCCTCCTCCTGAGCCACTGCCGTGCCCATAGCAAGGATAAAAAGTGCTGCACCTAAAAAAAGATAATTCTTTATCATAATAGATTGATATTAACAAGCATAACGAACTGACGTGCCAAAGCTAAACGTCAAAAACACACATTAAACCGCTTTGTGAGAAATGAATTTGCACCCATTTAACAACTCCCGAATGGAGGTCATCATTATTTATTCTATTCAAATATAAAATAAAAACATATAGGTGAAAATTAAAGGGTTACCTCGACATCTTTCATTGGTTTAATCCTATGTAAGTTTAGTTTTAGTTATCAAACATTTAACATTTTTTTTCCTTTTTAGAGGAGAATGCGCTATTGTAATCTCATTTTTTGATATAAATCTATAGCTCGTACAAACCGAATCAGGTGAATCTGCTAGGTTGGCAGGCCATAAAAATAACAAAAAAGGATCAATAAAGACATATTGGATGCATCTATGACCTTTGAAAACCAATTTGATTCATGTGGGACATTATAAGTGAAGGGATAGGGGAAAAGAAAATTTAAAATCTTTATTTTTGTCCGGTCAAAAATGGTGAAGGAAAAATATCGTGTGTAAGTTATTCAGATAAATTATTGTGGCACCATAGGCCTTTGTATGGCAAATCGCTGCTTTTTCACCATGTTTGTTTAAATAAAAACGCCCACTTTAACTTATACTTTGGTATGAGCATTATCAAAGCAGAATTCCTAGTAAGCAATACTGATTACCAAAAGTGCCCAGCTCCCGACAAGCCCGAGTATGCATTTATAGGCAGGTCCAATGTTGGCAAGTCTTCTTTGATCAACATGCTCGCCAATAATCAGAAGCTAGCAAAGACATCAGGTAAGCCGGGAAAAACACAGTTGATCAACCATTTTCTTATCAACGATACGTGGTATTTGGTGGACTTGCCTGGTTACGGTTGGGCAAAGGTGAGCAAGGAGTCACGAGAAAAATGGGATAAAATGATTCGGCAATATATCCTGCACCGCCCCAACTTGTACTGTATCTTTGTCTTGGTAGACTCCCGTCTTGATCCTCAAAAAATTGACCTGGAATTCTTAAACTGGTTAGGAGAAAACGGGGTGCCCCTCGCTATAATATTTACCAAGGCAGATAAGCAGTCGAATAATAAGACACAACAAAGTATTCAGGCCTTTAAAGATGCTCTGAAGGAAACATGGGAAGTGATGCCTGACGTGTTCATCACTTCTTCGGCAAATAAGACTGGTAGGGAAGATGTATTGGAATATATCAATAAAATAAACGCCCAATCGGAATAATTTCCCTTGAGTCATTGGAATAAGCTTTAAGTCCGATATTTTTGGGCCAAGAACAACAATTGGGACAATAAAAGACTTATTAAAAAATAATTTAACTCTTATGGAACTAAGCGAAATAGCCTCTATTGCCGGGAAAGGCGGGTTATATAAGATCTCCAAACCTATGCGCTCAGGGGTGGTGGTCGAATCTTTGGATGAAAAGAAGCAGAAGATGGTAGCTGGAGCGCACAATAGAATTTCGATACTCAAAGAAATCTCTATTTATACCAACGACCAAGAAGGCTCGATACCTCTTGAAGATGTGCTTCAGAAAATTTATGAAGAATTTGATAACGACCCTGGGGTCAATAGCAGCTCTAATCCTGAGGAGCTAAAGGCCTTTATGAAGCATGTCGTTCCGCAATACGACCAAAGCAGGGTATATGTTTCTGATATAAAAAAGCTGGTAAGCTGGTACACCATTCTGTATAAAGAAGCACCAGAAGTGCTTAAGCCTCAAGAGAATGAAAATAGTGAGAAAAAGGAAGATAAAGCATAGCAGTTTCTTCCTGGATTGAATTAGAAAGGCTATCCCAAGAACGCTTTGGGATAGCCTTTTATGCATTACTTGGTTTATCTTACTCGCTTTTAGGCTTAAAAGTAAGTACGGAGAGGTAGCTTCCCCACTGATCCTCAGATTTATTTGTAAGGATTAATTTATTATCCTCATAGGATACCTTAAATTTATTATTATCGATACCGTATGCTTCTTCATTTTCACTTCGGAAGAAATACTCTACAACCCATATTAGCTCTTTTGTGCTATCATTATATGACCAAACCCCCTCGCTCGTTTCTATATCCTGGCTGTCCACAATCTCTATGTTCCCAGTCTCGCAATAAGCCTGATAATCTGCACGTTTCTCTGATTCGATATATTCTGTTTCTATTGTGCCGTTTTGTAGCAGCGTTAAGTATACTGAAAGTAGTGTAGATATTTCCGTTCCGTAATAGGTTTCCCGATTATCACAGTAGATGGGGTATTCCCTTTCATACTGTTCTCCCACCATGATCAAACTTTCATACGTTTCACCTTCATAGACATCTTGGTAATATTCGCTCTCCAGCTCCCATGCATTGGCAGTCAGAAAAGCCGAATTGTTACCACCTCGAGTTGTCACTTTGCTACAAATATTGTGGGAGTTACTTACCCTTTTCTCGGCATCATATACTGCTATTTTGAGACACAGGTCACCAGCGCTCAATCCACTGGGGAGTTCAATTATTAAGGTATTGTAAGCAGCTTCTACTTAGCTACCCTTGTCCGGACGAGCTTGTTTGCGGTTGGCCAATCTGCCATTTTTCGCTTTCTGATTGAGCACAACATTATAATAGAAGGATGCACCCTCTATTTGTATATATATTCCTTCCGATTCGTAAGTAGCGTAGATGGGGATCTCTAAAAATCCACCAGCAATGGCAATGAGGTCTTCTTCATCATAATATTCGCTGTATAACTCTGGTGCATCGCCATCAGTTGCATTTGGAAATTCACCGTTTTCTTTCGTAGCTGTACCATTTATGAAGGTTATATTATCTCCAATTTCCTCAGGGTCTTCAATGTCAATCGGCTTTTCTTGCTCGTCATCTTTGATTTCAGGTTCGTCGTCATTGCTACAGCTTACAAAGCCAAAGAGCATGACTATTAATAGTAGGTAAAGTAATTTTCCTTTTTTCATTTTATAATATTTAAAGTTATTTTTCTGAATAACTTTTTTATAAAAAGAAGTAACCCCTTACCGATTTTGCAAATAAAGAAAAAAGTTATATTCCTAAATTATTTTGAGATATAACTAATTGGAATCGAGATACAACAAAAAAATATCAGGAAAATATTTTTTTTCCTGATATTTAGAAAGAAGTCAGACAAATCTCTACTATTCTTTGTGGTGCTTAGTGCGATTTTGCTCTACGGTTTCATCTTGCGCTATGATGCGCTTGGCTCTTTTATAAACATATTTACGTTTGTATGGATGTAGCCTACGCTCTTCTTCCTCTTCTCTCTTTCGGTTGGTACGTTTTGTGGGAATGTCATCATATCCCTCCATATCGAATTCTGCATCATAATCGGAATCAGTTTCCAACGGTCTTTCTCCCTCATCCTGCTTTCTTCTTATTTCTCGATCATCAGCGTCGTGGTCGCCATACGGCTCATCACCTATGGTTTCGTCTCCCCAATAGTTTTGTCGAGCAGGAGAATAGTTTGGGTCTCGATGTCCCGATGGCACCTCTCCTCTGGCAATACCTAATTTACCTTGAAGGGAATCATCTTTGACATTTGTGGCTTCACCTCTGGGGTCCGACTCGGTTGAAGGTTGAGAGGGCTTAGTAGTGGGCGCATTCATTTTTGCTTGTCTTTCTTTTGCCAAAGCTTCCCGGTCTTCTTTTGTGCTAGGCCTTCCAGGATATATGCTGCTCAGCCCTTCGGACATTGCCTGAGGCTGAGCAAAATCATCGTCGTTGGTTTCGTTGATGTCTTGATGATCTATGTATTCCGCATTGGTATCGTCTTGAACTTCCTCCTCTCTGGATTCATTATGACTGGAAACAGCTTTATCGTGTTTCCCTTTGTCACCTTCCTTGTCACCATGGTACTTGTACATGTTCTTTTGCTCATCCCACATGGGAGATTCTTCATTTATGGATTCTCTCACCTTTTGTGAAGTTGAGGATGTGGTTTGCTTATCGACTTTGTGAGTACCCCATTTATTGGTTTCTTCCTTCTTACTTATATTCATGGCTTTATGTCGTTAGTGATTTAATTAATTGAATGATGTTAATAATGCTGTTTAGGCATTTAGGGTTGTGTTTTTATCGCATTTAGTAAGTAATAAACCCTGTAATGGAATATATTGTTTGGATATGATTTTAATAGGTTCCGTGTTGTTGGTCACCCAAAAAGGTATGTTTGCTAGTATGAGTCATATGTGTAAAGCATTATGTAAATTTGTGCTGCTACCAGAAAGGGTTTTATGGCTTACTTGTATCTAAAGGCGCTGCATATAATATTCGTGGTTACATGGTTCTCGGGCTTATTCTATATTGTGAGGCTTTTTATTTATCATGTAGAAGCTTCGGAAAAAAGCTCTGTTGAAAGAGATGTGCTTGTACCACAATACCAACTTATGGCAAAGCGATTGTGGTATGCGATTACTTGGCCATCCGCAATACTTACCTTGGTATTCGGTTTCAGCTTATTTTATTACTATATAGAGAGTGTGCCATTGTGGCTATGGATAAAGTTAGGTTTTGTGCTTGGCCTGTTTTTGTATCAATTGGCTTGTCATAGGATCTTTTTGGAACTCCAGCAGGGCAAAATAAGGTATACAAGTCAGCAGCTCAGGGGATGGAATGAGGTAGCTACCTTGTTTCTTTTTAGTATAGTTTTCTTGGTGATTTTGAAGAGTGCCATGGATATGCTGTGGGGTCTGTTGGGCTTATTGGGTTTGATGATGCTTTTGATGGCAGCTATTTATGCTTATAAACGATTTAGGAAAGAATAAATAATAGTAGATATGAAGACAAAGGGTTTTAGAAGGGTGTTTGATTTGTTCCTTTTAGGAGTTGTGCTCATTTTGGCCTATGCATGTTCTGTAAAACAAGAAGAACGGTTGCCCATTTTGGGAAGGAAAGAAGTGCAGACCAAGATGGTAGAAGGTAAGGAAGTGTTGGACACTGTCTATCATACAATTGAAAATTTCAGCTTTATAAATCAAGATAGCATTGTGATCACACAAGAGGACTTTAAAGACAAGGTTTATGTAGCGGATTTTTTCTTTACTTCTTGTCCCACAATATGCCCGATCATGAAGTCAGAGATGCTTCGCGTATATGAGGCTTTTCGGGAAAATGATGATGTACTTATCCTCTCACATACTATCGATCCGGAGTATGATACAGTAGCATTGCTAAAGGACTATGCAGAGCGATTAGGTGTTGACGATCACAAGAAATGGCATTTTGTTACTGGGGAAAAGGAGGACATTTATGAGATTGGGCAGAGTAGCTATATGGTAACCGCAATGGAAGATGAAGAAGAACCCGGGGGCTTCCTACATAGTGGGGCCTTTATTCTCGTCGATAAGCATCGTCGTGTACGCGGCATATACGATGGTACAAAAGAGCTAGAGGTAAATAAGCTTATCAACGATATACCCCTGTTATTAGAAGAATCAAACTAGATGACAAGGATCAATTTTTGTATGGGGCTATTCCTACTGGTGTTGTTGTGGGGCTGTAATGAAAATGCCAAAGACGATCAACAATTCTCAAGAAGAGAAAGAATTGAACTGAAGCAGTATTATGTGATGGGGGAAAGGCTTTATGCACAACATTGTAGCAATTGCCATATGCCAAATGGCGAAGGGCTAGGACGGCTTATTCCGCCAATAAAGGGCACGGATTTCATGGAGCGGGATTCCTTGCTGGCTTGTATTATCAAATATGGTCTAAGTGGTGAAATTGAAGTAAATGGCGTAATATACAATCAACCGATGCCGGGGATACCTCAATTGACAAATCTTGAAATAGCCCAAATCAGCACATACTTACATAAAGAGTTCTTTAAAGAAGATGTATTGCTGAAGCCAAGTGCTATAGAGAAAATGCTTTCGGAATGTGAGCCTTAGAAGTGGCTATTATTCCTCGCTTAGAAAAGCAGAAGCCTTGTTTTGTGCAGAGAGCATCTTTTCCCTCACTTCTACTATCTTCTTCTTTTCCTCCTCCAGATAGTTCATAGTTTCCTCATGTGTCATGTTGTCTATATTGGGATTGAACTTTCGCATCCAGTCCATCATAGACTCATTGGCCTCTTCGAGATAAACCACAAGTTCGGTAGCTTTCTGGCTAGAACTGTCTTTGTTCTTTATCTTTTTGTTCATAGCCATTAATTCTCCCATAAGGGGCATCACTTCATCGTGAATGGCCATTACCTCTTTGTATAGAATATGCTCTTTTTCAGCTTCGCTAGAGACTTCTTTGTTTGCTTCTGAGGTATCCTGTTTTTGCTGTTGGTTTTGACATGAAAAGATGGTGATAGCGGATCCTAGGATAAGGACAAGAATTATGCGTTTCATGAATAGTTGGTGGTAGTTTGCGCTATAAAACTAAGCATTACTGGCTTTTAAGTCAAATAGTGCTATAAACATTCATGCCACTCTGAACACTGTTTAGTTTAATAACTGTTGAAGCTTTTCTTCATTGAGTGGCTTTACAATATAGCCTTTCACATTAAACGCAGAAGCCCTTTCATGGTCCTTAATATTGCTGGAAGAGCTTAACATTACGACAGGGATATTATTGCAAATGTCTGCTCGTTTTGAATAAGCTTCAAGGAATTCAAATCCATCCATAATGGGCATGTTGATGTCGAGCAGGATCAATTCGGGGCACTGCTCATTATCGCTCTTGTTTTTTATAGAGCAATGGTTGATGAGATGAGCAAGTGCTTCTTCCCCATTGGTGGCTACATCCACCCCTTCTGATATATTCATATCGGAGATAATCATGGAAGTCAACAAATTGCTGGTGTCGTCGTCGTCAACCAATAAAATTCTCTTAAATTTTTTCATGTAAGTAAAAATTAAGAATAAGTACTAGCTTAAAAAAGAAACTCCCAAGTAGTTCAGCAGCTTGAAAGTGGTGACCTCGGAGGGATTCGAACCCCCAACCAACAGAACCGGAATCTGTCATTCTATCCAATTGAACTACGAGGCCCAATAGGCCTACAAAGGTAATTTTTTTTCCCTTCTTTCGAAGTAATATCGGCCATTTATTGCGGATGAACTTCTATCTCCATAATGTAATCATTCATCCAAAATTGACCTATAGGGGTGTCTTCAACCCTTATTATGTTAAAACCGATTTTCTGGTAAAAATTGACAGCGTTATTATATCGGTTTACATTGAGCAATAGCTTATTTCCTCCCTCTTTGCCCACTCTCCTGATAACCTCCTCCACTAGCGTATGGCCAAACCCTTTTTTCTGGTGAGCAGGTAGAATATACAATTTGTATAACTTATACACCTGATTTCCCAATGGGCCGAATGCTGCGAAAGCTATTGGGTTCTCATCCTCCATAAGCACTAAAAAATGCTGTTCACCTGTTTCTATGAGGTGTCGCAATATCTCTTCTGCATAAAGCTCTTCTAGCATATAGCCTAATTGCTCCTGAGATAATATGTCTCCATATGCATGAGGCCAAGTTTCGTGAGCAATTTTTTGAATATGAGGGATGGCATCGATTCTGGCATCTCTAATTATTGTTTTCATAAAAGCTCAAGTTGTTTATTATATAGCAATTTGGTGAAGGTATCCTAATCAACCACCAAAATGCATGGCAAAAATAAGGTTTAGCACATTTCAGCAATCATCAGATTTATATTCACAATTATTTTCTTTCTTTCTCATAAGATGCTATAATGCTCAGTGCGATACGTTCATTGGATGTAAGCTCCCCAGTTTGTATGGGCGTGTTTTGGGTTCTTTCAGCGTATTTGGAAAGTGCGCCACTTTCAATCGCCTCTATTATTGCTGGATGAATATAGTAATCCCTACATATGGCGACAGTGTTACCGAGCTTTTGTGCTACCATTTTGATCAAAGTGGGGATAATTGACTTCTTATTGGTGGCCATGGCAAGCTCCTTTGCCTCCTCAAATTTTTCAATGGCAGTGACACTTCCTCCCCAAGTTCTGAAGTCTTTGCTAGAAAATTGCTCTCCAGAAATGGCTTTTAAATATTCATTTACATCATGCGAATCTATGCTGCACCATTTTTTTTCTTCATCGAGATATCGGAAGATCTCGTGTCCTGGCAATTCAGAACACTTTTTAATCAGTCTTCGCAATTGAAGGTTTTTGATATCAATGTTGCGATATTTTCCGCTTTTGGCCTTGTATTGAAAACTTATTTTGTTGCCTTCTATTTTCAGATGCTTTCTGCGTAAAGTGGTAAGGCCGTAGGTCTCGTTTTGTATTTTGTAATAGGCATTGCCAATTCGGATAAATGCCTCATTCATTATCTGGACAACTAGGCCCAGGACTTTTTCCTTTGGCCATCCTTTTCGTTGAATGTCTGCTAATGACTGCTTCCTTATAGTAGGCAACGCTTGTCCAAACTCAGTCATGCGCTTAAACTTGCATCGGTTTCGAAATGCCATCCATTCGGGATGATAAAGATATTGTTTCCTGCCTCTTTGATCTTTGCCCGTGGCTTGTAGATGAGTGTTCTCTTTTGTAGAGACCCGTACCTCTGTCCACATGGGCGGAATTTTTAAAGCTTTTATTCTCTCTATAATTGCCGCATCGGTTATTTTGCTTTTGTTCTCATCCAGATATGTGAAGCCTTTCCCCATGCGCCGCCGAAAATAGCCCATGTGGGTCTCGGAGCCATAAATCACTGAACTGTTTTTCCCCATAAGAGCTGCTCGTTAAGTCAGATAATTCTAAACATTGTATTCTGGCAAAAGGTTAGGACAATGAATGTTTTATGAGAAGAATCATTGATGGGAATTATGCCATCAAAGATTTGAGGATTTTTGTAACCTTTAAATAATAAGACAATGAGCAGTGACAAATTAAGAAATAAACAAGTAGCCATATTGATGACAGATGGTTTCGAGCTGTCTGAGTATGTCGAACCACGCAAAGCACTTGAAGAGGCCGGTGCGACAGTAAATGTAATTGCTCCCAAAGGAGGAAAAGTGAAGGCTTGGGACGAGACGGATTGGGGAGAGGAGTATGAAGTAGATGTGACTTTGGATGCTGCCAATGCTGAAGATTATGATGCGCTATTGTTGCCAGGTGGTGTGCTGAACCCAGACAACCTTCGCATGAATGAGAAAGCAGTGAGTTTTGTCAGTCATTTTTTGAATGAAGGCAAACCTATAGCCGCAATTTGCCACGGACCGTGGACACTTATTGAAACAGGAGCATTAAATGGAAGGAAAATGACCTCCTATAAATCTATTAAAACTGATTTGATCAATGCAGGTGTAGATTGGGTAGACCAAGAAGTGGTAGTAGACCAAGGGTTGGTTACAAGTCGTAATCCCGACGATCTCCCCGCTTTTTGCCGGAAAATAGTGGAGGAATTTGCAGAAGGGAAACATGTAGTTGAAAATTCTCCTATCCGGTAAGGAAGAAAGGGCTAAATGCCCTTTCTTTATTTTATTTTTTATAACTATTGTTGCATAAGAAACGCTTTGATAAAATCGTCAAGATCTCCATCCAGCACATTCTGTACATCTGTTCGCTCATACCCTGTTCTATTATCTTTAATGAGCTTGTACGGATGCAGCACATAGTTTCTGATTTGTGATCCAAAGTCTATCCTCATCTTTGAGCTTTCCACTTTATCCCTTTCCGCGTTTCGCTTCTCGATCTCCAATTGGTATAGCTTTGACTTCAGCATATTGAGCGCCTTTTCTTTGTTCTGCAGTTGCGAACGCTCTTGTTGGCACTCAATGATAATGCCTGAAGGCGCGTGCTTGAGCCTGACCGCCGTTTCTACTTTGTTCACATTCTGGCCACCAGCTCCACCAGACCGAAAAGTTTCCCAAGTAATATCGGCAGGATTTATTGTAATAGCGATGCTGTCGTCTACAATAGGATAGGCATATACCGAAGCAAAAGAAGTATGTCGTCTGCCTCCAGAATCGAATGGAGAAATCCTGACCAATCGGTGCACACCAATTTCTGCCTTAAGGTAGCCATAAGCAAATTCGCCATCGATCTCAAGGGTGGCAGACTTCATGCCAGCGGTATCTCCAGGGTGCGTGTACACCTCTTTCACTTTATAACCATGGCTTTCCCCCCACATGATGTACATCCGCATGAGCATTTCCGCCCAGTCTTGGCTTTCTGTACCGCCCGCGCCCGCATTGATCTCCAGCATGGCACTCAACTGGTCCTCTTCGCCGTTGAGCATTTTCTTAAGCTCCAAATCTTCTAGAAGTTCTACTGCAGCCTGAAATTCCTGGTTAATCTCCGCTTCTTCTACATCGCCAGCTTGGTAAAACTCAAATAGCGTTTCTAGGTCCTCATAGGCCTGTTTGGCCTTTTCAAAGCTTCCTGTCCACGACTTTTTACTCTTTATGCCTTTCAGGATAATCTCGGCCTGTTGCGGGTCATCCCAAAAGTCGCTTTGCATAGTAATGCTTTCTTCTTCTTTTATCTCTTCTACTTTTTTATCGTAGTCAAAGATACCTCCTCAAAGCCTCTATCCTGGCTTTTAAATCCTTCAATTGGTCTGCTGTCATGATCGTTTATTTAATAGTCAAGAGTGCAAATGTAGCTAAAATGATGGGATGATCATCATTCGTGCTATATCAGATATAATATGAATTCAACAATGCCTTTTCTTTTGAGTTATTGAAAGGTAAGCTATAACATAAAGAGAAAATTATGAAATGGAAAATAATTAAGTTTGCGGTGCTTTGCTATGGCACATATAAAATCCTTTCAAATGCATTGGTGAGAAAAGTGCTATGGGTAGTGCTCAAACATGAAAGCCAGAAACTGCTGCCCCGATAGTCAATAAGAACCTTGCTTTTCGAAAGGTGCTGTCAATCAATAAGAATTATCACTTCATTGAATATTGAAGGAACTATTCTTTGAGCATTTTTATTATCCTATTGGAAATTAATTGCCACTCAACCAAGGAACTAAATATGCTCTATAAAACTATAGCACTTTCCCTATCGTTCATAACCCTTTCTGCCTTTACTCACCATTTACCTGCTACAGATGCTACCATCAGAGACCTCACCAAAGAAACGGCCATTGCCCATGTGGACAACGGGAAGTCTGATGAAGATGCTGAGGAAGCCATGATGCTCAAAATGGACGGCTTATTTACAAACTTATACCATCAACTTGCTGACCATGGGAAAATGCCCCAATATCCGGTGTTTAAAAAGGCTCTATTGGGCTATTACAATCTTTTAGCTCAAGGAAAGGTTGAAAATAAAGATATTCTGACGATCATTGATTTCTCTTTGCCTTCTAGCGAAAAAAGGTTGTGGATTGTCGACTTGGATAATAAAGCAGTACTGTATCATGATTTGGTAGCCCACGGGAGAAGTACAGGAAATGTGAATGCTGAAAATTTTTCGGATACTCCCAACTCTCACATGAGTAGTTTGGGTTTTTATGTTACGGGCGAGACCTATTATGGGAAGCATGGATTTTCGCTTAGGTTAGAGGGAATGGAAGCAGGCTTTAATAAAAACGCTTTTGCTCGTGCCATTGTAGTGCATGGGGCCGATTATGTGAGCCAGGACTTTATTAAAAGGAATGGACGACTAGGAAGGAGCTATGGCTGTCCTGCTGTTTCCAGAGACATAAGTGACCGAGTAATTAATGCCATAAAAAACAAATCCTGCATGTTTATTTATGCCTCTGCTGTTGATTACGAGGTTAACTCAAATCTTCTGAACGCACAAACTGCGCTTGAATACCTTACATCAAAATCATTTATTTAAGATTCCTGTGGTTTAAGCTCAATCCTTGCTTTTCTATGATTGAGGTCGCCAATCTTCAAAACCAAAAAGCCCTTTCTATGGTTAGATTATCATTTTAACCATAGACGACGTGCAAGATCAATTTTTTATTCTATTGAACGTATTCATCGCGCTCATTTTGGCCGGAGCGATAGGGTACGAACGTGAAATGGCCAGTAAGCCTGCTGGCTTCAGAACCAATATGATGGTAGGAGGGATAGCCTGTCTGTTGTTTTCTCTTGGAGAAATAATTATTGAGCGATACAGCGCATCTTTTTACCATGATTTTATGCGAATGGACTTGATTAGGATAGTGGAAGCAGTGGTGGTGGGTATCAGTTTTATCGGAGCAGGGACTATACTGAAATCACCAGATTCGGAAAAGATTTTTTACTTGACGACCGCAGCCACTATCCTCTTTTCTGCCACTGTGGGCATCGCCATAGCACTCAATTTGTATGTAGTAGGGGTGGGCATAACCCTCATTGTGCTGGTCATCAATACCATAATCCGGCACATGGATAAGCGACTGAAATAGTACCCATCTTTTTTCGTTAATGGTTGTGAAGGTGCCCTGGGACTCCTTGATTTTTTTAATATGGTGTGTTATGAAATATTTTTTGATTAGGCTAGCCGTTGGCCTAATGTTTATTTTGGTGAGTAGCCACGGTTATGCCCAATTCACTGAAAAGCTGCGAAGCACTCGACCAGGTGAAGCAGTTTCCCCTTTTATTACAGGTAGGAATGTTTTTCAGCTCGAAAGCGGTTTTACGTATGGAAGGGCCAGTGGCAATGACCGGACTGATGTAGCGACTTTAAAAAATTCCACCTTGTTACGCTGGGGCTTGAGGCGGAATTTTGAGTTGGATGCGGCTTTCGACCTTCAGAGAGACCAGTTTATGCTCCAAGATACCCTTGAATATGTAACGAGTGGCTTCAGAGATGTGAGAGTGGGTTTGAAATACCAAATGAAACAAGGATCCCAATATTCACCTACCATTGCTTTCCAGGTTTCGGCTCTGTTACATTTCCTAGAAGGACAGGATTATCCTAGGGATTTCAGTCCGTCTTTTCTTTTGGTGCTGAGCCAACCACTTTCTCCCCGCGTTTCGATGGTGGGGAATGTAGGCTTTGACTGGAGCAACCTAGAAGGAAACTTGACGGGAAAGTATGCTATCCAATTGCAGGCATCTCTCACCAATCGCCTGAATTTTGTGGCTGAAAACCATGGCCGCCTGTCTGCTGATGCCTTAAGGTCTTATTTCATTTCCGGTATATCATATAATCTGAAAGATGATTTTGAAGTAGATATTGGACTGGGATATGAGTATTATGAGAGAACGCATGATGTGTTCTTAGGATTGGGATTTTCATGGCGCTTTATGAAAGAATATTATTACTATCAGGAATATGAGCAATAAAAATTCCGTCCAGAATTCTTCATTACAATGCAATGAGTGATAATTTTGAAAATTAAAGCGCATTGTTATGAATATCATCAAAGAGTTTAAAGAATTTGCTGTCAAAGGCAATATGTTTGACATGGCCGTAGGCATAATTATCGGTACGGCTTTTAGTGCCATTGTTTCTTCATTGGTCAAAGATGTGATCACCCCCGTTCTAGGCATCTTTTTAGGGAAGATGGATTTTAAGGATTACCGCTATGTCATTCAAAATGCCATCATTAACCCTGACGGTACTGTTTTTAGGGAGGCGGTTACACTCAATTATGGGGCTTTTTTACAAGTTTGTATGGACTTCGTCATTATCTCTGGCTCTATATTTTTGGTAGTGAAGTTCCTCAACGCCTTAAAACGTAAAGCAGAAGATGATAAGGTCACCTCTACGCCGACCCCAAAAGATATTGAGCTTTTGTCCGAGATTCGGGACTTGCTAAAGCACGATCGTGAGCATTCCAGTCGTTGAGATTGGCTGACCTATTTGCATGGCCGGCAACGACAGATTCATTTCTTTACGATTATAAGCCGACGGCTCCGTAGAGATTTATTCGCTCCATAATGCAATAAGCATTGTAGGGTGCTGTAAGCTAATGTTGCACAAAATATTGGGAATCACCTAAATAGATCTTTTGCTGTCAAAGGAATAAGCAAAACTTTAATTTGTCAAAAAGGTATAATTAGAAAGACCAATCACTAATATCATACAGTAAAATGGAAAAAGTCACAAAACCCAAAGTGAAAGTCCTAGCTACAGGCACAAATCTAGTAGCCAAACAAATGCAAGGGAGTGAAGGGGATTTATTGCCCAAGCACCTTGCCGATGTGGAGTCCATTATCTTTATTCACGAAGGGGAGTGCATCCTCAATATTAATGGAGAAGATAAGTCGCTCAAACCAGGCGATGCCTTCGTAATCCCACCACAAGTCAAACATCAGTTTAAGGCCATCACTGATTTTAAAGGGGTGCATTTTATGCCCAAGGAAATTAAGTTTGAATTTTTCGATTAGTTAATTTTGCACAGTACAGGCTCGAAAGCTGATGGAAAAAAGTAAACTGCTTCCGCCAAATGCCGATTAAAAAATGGATGAACTAAAGGATTACCTGATCAAATTGGTGGATTTTACAGAAAGTGAGATAGAAGCATTTGCTGCTCTTTTTTCAGAAACTCAATTCAAAAAGCAGGAATATCTGGCCGTAGAGGGAGAATACTCAACCAAATTTGTCTTTATTACAGAAGGTGTAATGCGCGCATTTTATAGAAACAGTGAAGGAAGTGAATACAATAAAACTTTCTTCACGGCGGGCAACTTTGCTGGTGCTTACTCTTCTTTGGTTACCAAGCAGAAGAATTCGATTAACATTCAATGCCTGACAAATTGCGCTGTTCTTATTGCGGACTATTACCAAGTCACGAAGCTTTATGACAGTTTTCCTAAAATCGAACGCTTTTCCCGCATTCTGGCAGAGCATTTTTTTGTGAACAAAGAAAAAAGGGAAGTAGCCTTGGCCATGCTCGATGCTTCCGAACGCTATACAATTTTTCAACAGACCTACCCTCACTTAGAACACATCATTCCCCAATATCATATTGCATCCTATTTGGGCGTTACGCCCACCCAGTTGAGCAGGATCAGGGCCAAAAAGTAAAATCTTTACATATGTAAATGTGCAGCCTTTTTATTCTTGAGATTTTTGTTTCATACAAACTCATAAAAGATGCGCTTACATAAAAACAAGATTTTGATTACAGGGGCAACTGCCGGTATAGGCGAGGCACTCTTACAAAAGTTCCTCGATCTCGACAATGAAATAATTGCTGTAGGAAGGAACGAGAGCAAGTTAGAAGCATTGGCAAAAGCAGACAAAAGGGTTATCCCTTTTAAATGTGACATCTCTAAACAAGAAGCCCTAGAGCAACTTATCCTGTTTATCGAGCAGGAACATACAGACCTCAATATCCTGATCAACAACGCAGGGATTCAATACAATTATAATTTCGAGAATGAGCATCAATTACTTTTTAAGGTCGAACATGAAATAAGTGTAAACCTTCTGGCTCCCTTAAAACTCATCACCTTATTATTGCCCACCCTTCAGCTCAACGACAACTCCGCCATCGTGAATATCTCCTCTGGACTGGCTATTGTGCCCAAGGCCCAAGCACCAGTATACTGCGGAACAAAAGCCGCCATTCATATTTTTTCCAAATCGTTGCGGTACCAACTGGATAGGATAAAGGTATTTGAAATAATCCCACCGATAGTAGACACCGCCATGACAGCAGGCAGGGGAAAAGGAAAGATTTCGCCCGAACAATTAGTGAACGAGTTCATTAGGGCATTTGAACGGGACGAATATGAGGTGAATATTGGTAAGGTAAAACTCCTAAGGATTATCAATCGCATTAGCCCAAGTTTAGCCGATAGCATCATGAAAGGCATAACACCATGAAGCATCTCATCAAAATCATGGCCCTTATGGCCCTTTTCTTTGCCTTGACATTCCTATTGGTAAAGGTGACTGGTGTCCTGAGTGTAGATCAGATTAAATTATGGCTTACGCAAGCAAAAACTTTATCTCCGTACTACATCGGGGGCATTGTGGTACTATTGCTCTTTGCCGATTTATTCATAGCTGTTCCTACAATGACGACTATTACTTTATCAGGGTATTTTTTAGGCTTTCCAAATGGTGCTATTGCTTCCCTGGTCGGATTAACGCTTGCGGGGATCACAGGATATGGCTTGAGCCGTATGTTTGGCGATAGAATTTTTACCTTTATCCTCAAGGATGAAAAAGCGAGTCAGGAAGCAAAAGCCACTTTTAAGCAATATAGTGTCATCATGATTTTGCTGTCAAGAGCTACGCCCATCTTGGCCGAAGTGACGGCATGTTTGGCAGGTATGACCCATATGGCATTTTCAAAATTTATACTTGCATGGTTTGGCAGTACGGTTCCATATGCCCTAATTATTGCTTATGCGGGATCGGTCAGCTCACTGGAAGATCCCATGCCTGCCATTTATACGGCGATAGGCATTTCCGCAACTTTATGGGCAGGTTGGTTTTTGTTCAATATAAAGCGAAAGAGAGCAGATAATGCTCAAAAACAGCCGATGTGATAAGGATAAAATTGGAAGATCAGTTTAATATGGAATGCCCAACTTTTTGAAAATGAAATGCATGAGCCACGCTGGGCCTATCAACAGGAATTGAATATCCTTAAAGAAAGAGGGCTTTTTGCCTTCTACTTTGTGGCCATAAAACTGGCCTATCCATGCCATAACGAATATTATAAGCGATATTATCCAGAGCGGGGTTTGCATGGAAGCCTCTAAATAGTAACAAAGCCCCAAGCAAATAAAAGCGACAAACAGCATCCCAACAAACAGCGGTAACGACAGGCTGAGGTAGTAAAGCAACACCACAAGCATGATAAGCGTAGCCCAATTGATAAATGCGGCTGGTGCTATTGGAATCAGGTTGTTGAGAAACTGATGAGGTATAGACCATATAAGACCGACAATGCTGAAGAATATCAGTGGCACACATATCCAATGGATGAGTTTGTTGGTAGGATGCTGATGGCTTTGGCCGTATTCGTCAAGCAGCTTGTCGATTTTTCTCATGACAAAATTTAGTAAATTCTGGGGGATATAACAATGTATTTCCTATATTAACCCGATCAACGGCCGATAGTAAGTCTGCCATATATTGATACAGACCATTACTGCATTAAATACTTTTTATTCATGGCAGAAGCTGCAAGGAAGCCATCACTTTTAGAGTCGCTTATTCCCATCGTCTTATTGATAGTGCTGCTTTTCACTAATGTGGTGATTTTTGGAGACGATGTTTTAGGGGGCTCCAATCAGGTTGCGTTAGTGTTTTCTGCGGCAGTTGCTGCCTTACTAGGCGTTCGATTGGGGAGAAAGTGGGATGTTATTCTAGAGGGGATCCTATACAATATCAATGCAGCCATGACCTCTATTCTCATCCTTCTGCTGATAGGGGCCTTGGCAGGCACTTGGCTTTTAAGTGGTATTGTGCCTGCCATGATTTATTATGGATTACAGATACTCAATCCTACGATTTTTCTCTTTGCTGCGTGCTTGGTATGTGCCATTACATCGCTGGCCACGGGGAGTTCTTGGTCTACCGTAGCAACGATCGGTATAGCATTGTTAGGCGTGGGAAAGACACTGGGCATTAGCGAAGGGATGGTGGCCGGTGCAATTATCTCTGGGGCTTATTTTGGCGATAAAATTTCTCCCCTTTCTGACACTACCAATTTGGCATCGGCAATGGCAGGAACAGAGTTGTTTACCCATATCAGGTATATGTTATGGACCACTATTCCTAGTATTACTTTAGCATTATTGATATTTGGCGCCATGGGTCTCACAGTCAATACGGAAACTACTATTAACGATGTAAACAATGTGATGGTGGCTATTGAAGATATATTCCATATCACAGGGTGGCTGTTTGTGGTGCCCGTAGTCGTGATTGTACTGATTGTAAAAAAAGTGCCTGCGCTGCCAGCGCTTTTCGTTGGTGTAGTGTTAGGAGGGCTCTTTGCGATTATCTTTCAACCTCAGTTGGTAGTGCAAGTGGCAGGCGATACAGGAATCTTGTTAAAGGATTCTTACATAGCCGTAATGAAAGCAACTTATGGAGGCATCTCCATCTCATCGGACAATGAACTGGTGAGTGGACTGTTGTCCTCTGGAGGGATGGCAGGCATGCTCAATACCATATGGCTTATCATAAGTGCCATGGTTTTTGGTGGTGTGATGGAAGTCTGTGGCTTCTTACAGCGGATTACAGCAGAGGTTATTCAGTTTGCAAAAAGTACGGGGTCATTGGTCGCTTCTACTGTCGGAACTTGCATGTTTTTTAACTTGACAGCCTCAGACCAATATTTAGCGATACTCGTACCAGGCCGGATGTATGCTGCAACCTATAAAGAAAGGGGGCTGAAGCCAGAAAATCTGAGCCGTTCTCTCGAGGACGGTGGGACAGTCACCTCGGTACTCGTGCCATGGAACACCTGTGGTGCTACGCAGGCAGCTGTATTAGGTGTCGCTACAATGACCTATCTGCCCTTTTGCTTTTTTAATATAATCAGCCCATTTATGTCCATTATATTTGCCTATCTCAATATAAGGATAGCCCGGTACGGAAAGGATGAAAAATAATAATATAGTATGTTTCAAAAAGAAATGACCAAAGAGGCAGTCAATGAACTGCCCATTCAGCGCTATGAAGGAAAAATCGTGATTGTTGCTAATGAAGCGCAAATGCAAGAGGCATTGGGTGAAATAGCCGAATCGCCTGTGATTGGCTTCGATACAGAGACTAAGCCTGCTTTTAAAAAGGGAGAATATAACGCTGTCTCCTTGCTTCAGATTGCTGCTGAGCACGCTGTTTACTTATTTCGACTCAACCTTATTGGATTTCCCTCTGATCTTGCTGCCATATTTGAAGACCGATCCATAATAAAAACAGGCATAAGCATTCGTGACGATATCAAGGAGATGACAAAAATCCGTGATTTTAATCCCCAAAATATAGTGGAGTTAAATACTGTGGCCAAAGAGTTGGAGATAAGGCATGCTGGCGTTAGGAGGTTAGCCGCCATCTTTCTAGGCGTTAGAATATCGAAAGCGCAACAAACCACCAATTGGGAGCGGGAAGTTTTGACCCCACAACAGTTGGTCTATGCAGCTACCGATGCTTGGGTTTGCTTGGAGATTTATAAGAAGCTGGAGGACTTGGGATACATATAGGCTTAAATCCAACACCAGCATCAATGAAGTTATTAAGTTGTGGGATGTGAGCGAGAAAATGTGGAGAGATGAGAGCAGGAAGCAATCTCTTGACATCTGAAAATAGACAAAGGGAAAATATTTCGGCTAAAGCCAGCAACTCCCATGCTTCTCTGGAATGTGCTAAAGCAGCATTCCTATTGATCCGCCCTAATAGTTGCTTCAATTGCCCGTGGATATTGGTCATCAGCACAATAGGCTTTAGCGGAATAAAGGGCAAAAGACAAAGAAAACCTTAAACCTTGAACTCTGAACTTTTGGTCTTGAACCTTCTTAAATATAATAAACCCCCAACTCTTAGTACCCTGTCATCAAAAGGAGCGTTTCCAACAGGCCGAGGGATTTTTACTATGATTGCAGCTAAAATGCGTTATGGCTCCTTAACCTGAACATCCACTAAAGCACTTAGCTTTGCCCGAACTTCTTCTTGCAAGCTCATCCTTACTTCCAGCACCATATGACAAGTGTTTTCGAACTCCTGTTTTTTGATGTGTAGATCGTAGTCCTTGACTAAGCGCATCACATCATTCATTGCCAAATAGTCAAACTGGAGACGTATATCGGCACTGGTTATTTTGGTAATAATAGTACTGTTCTCGATGGCATCTGCGGCGGCTGTTTTGTAGGCGTTTATGAGTCCTCCGACGCCCAGTTTCGTCCCGCCGAAATAACGTACGACCACAATAAGCACATCTGTGATATTATAGGAACGTAATTGTCCTAGAATCGGATCTCCTGCAGAGTGGTTGGGTTCGCCGGCATCGTTGGCACGAAACACTAGCCCTTCCCTTCCCAATCTATAAGCATAGCAATGATGGCGTGCATCATAATACTTTTTCCTGATGTTTTCCAATAAGCTTTTGATCTCTTCTTCATCGGATACAGGGTATGCCAACGCAATAAACTTACTGCCCTTCTCTTTGTATAATCCTTCTGCATGATCTGCTATGGTAAGATAAGTATCGTCTTTCATAACACCCAAAATTAGCTATTATCTGAATAATAAGCTTTTCTTGCCACCGAATGCTTTTGGTGATTATAATTGCCGATAGTCAACTGAGTATTTCAGAGGGTGTAATAAAGATCTGGAGAACCCTATTAAACCGATTTCCCTTTATAAGAATGAGTGACTGTATTTCCTCTTCATTGTACTAAAGAGGAGACATAAATAAAATAGAGGATGGAGAGCTTCCTAAAAAAAATCCTGATCTTTAAGTTTTTGTGGTTCAAGCATCTGTATCACAGCATCCGCTATAGACTGTGGATCCATATTCGTTTCCTTGTGCAGTTCTATTTGTTCGCCGTGCTCAATTACTTCGTCAGGGATTCCAATGCGTTTTACCGATGCCGTGTACCCATTATCTGCCATAAACTCCAATATAGCGCTCCCAAACCCGCCCATAATACATCCATCTTCTACAGTGATGATTTTATTGAAATTTTTGAAAATGTTATGAAGCAGTTTTTCATCTAAGGGTTTTACGAAACGCATGTCGTAATGGGCAGGCCTTATGCCTTCCTTTTCTAATTGTTGGCAAGCTTCCACTACATAATTGCCAATATGACCGATCGTCAGAATAGCCACATCTTCTCCTTCTTGAATTACCCTTCCCGTGCCTACAGCGATTTCTTCCATGGGTGTTTTCCAGTTTGGGAGTACCCCTTGAC